>VTLG01002392.1_pt1 | contig 33688 bp, 28 predicted proteins | sample 4694571 | NCBI WGS metagenome assembly VTLG01 (sample SAMN12604809, study PRJNA352737) | marine metagenome | biome: ENVO:00000447; feature: ENVO:00000209|ENVO:00000569|ENVO:01000036; material: ENVO:00002151; isolation source: viral sequences binned using virsorter ...
CCAGCCGTAACACATTATCACAGCCCTATGCTGTGATATATGTGCGGTTTCAACCTATGGGGGACCCATAGGGCCGAAATCGAACGGGTGCGGTTCAACGTATCTCTCCCACACGCATTCTCGTGCCAATTTTTCAAAAATCAACCTAATAAGTGGATTTATCCTCGGAGCACCAGCAAAATGGGACCCCTATTGGTATATTTTTTATTTTTTTCTTGGAAAATTCCCTGTAGTCTACTAAATTAAGTCCGCGCTTATGCGGTAACTAACCAAGTTACTGCTAGACTAGTTAAGTAAGTAGGTCGTTGTCAGGCCTAATAAGTCCTTTTTTAATAAACTGTTTGGATAATAGCAGTAACTTATGTATATTAAGTTGATAATTTATATATATTTTAAGCAAATTGGGGATTAAATGAGTGATTTAGTAATAAAACATGCAGGAACAACTCAAACACAGGGTTCTCAAGGCCCTATCAGTGCTGGAGCTGCTTTAGGACAAAATGGTGCTATATACGTTAGTGGAACTACAAACGCAGTTACACCAGCAGATGGTACTGTCTTTGTAGCTGTAACATTTGTAGAAGATACAGTGTTTGATGCGGGTACAGATGGTCTTATTGGAGAAGATGATACTAAATGGCCTTCTACAGTGGGTACGGGTACAGCTATTGATGCTAATGGCGGAGCTGTTGTAGACAGTGTTACCTTTCCTGCAGGATTAACTATCTTTGGTAGATGGACTTCTTTAAAGATAGACTCTGGTAAAATTATAGCCTACGTAGGTTAAAGCATGCCTAGTTTAGGATTAGGCACTAAAACGACCAATTCTGGTTTAATAACACCTGGTATAGTAACAGATAACCTCGTACTAAAGCATAAGTATGATGCAGGCAGTGTAATACCTGTAAGTGATGGTGCTGCATATTTTGATGGTACTAATGATGTAATAAATTGTGGTTCAGATTCTAGTTTAGACATAGGAAGTTCTGCTTTTAGTGTATGTTGTTGGGCTTTTTTACCAGGAAATACGAGTGATACTTTGGTTGCAAAAGGTCGTAATTTTACAAGCTCAGTAGCTGGTTTTGGTTTAGCATTTCATGGGACTAATAATCAAGTTTATTTTGATATATGTAATGGTAGTACTAGAGATGCAGTTTATACAAGTAATGATGCCTGGCAAGCTAATAAATGGCATCATGTTGCTGCAGTAAGACCAGCTGGAGCAACATCTGGTAGAAAAATATATGTAAATGGTGTAGATTTAACAAGTGCTTCACCTAATGTGGTAGATGATATGTTAGAGTCTTCTCAAGATTTGTGCATAGGGGAAGCTAGTGATGGTAATTATGATTTGCATGGATATGTTTGTAATGTTGGTATATGGAAAGATAGAGTATTAACACAACCACAAATTAAATCTATAATGAACAAGAATTATGCTGGATTAACAGACAGTGAAAAAACAAGCTTAGTATCATGGTGGAATTTAGATGAAGGTACTGGAACAACTGCTAATGATTCACATGGTTCAAATAATGGAACCGCAACTAATTTTTAAAGGATTTTAATGGGTAGTTTTCAAACAATATTAAAACCAACACGAGCTAGAGGATTAGATACTTCTGGTAACAATAATCACGCACAAATATATTCAGGTAGAGCATTAGAGTTTGATGGTGTTACTGATTATTTAAGTGTTTCCGAGATTGATGGAACAACCAATTTTGACGAAGGGAACGCTTACAGTTGGGCTACTTGGATAAACTTTTCAAGCTTTAGTAATAGTACAAATTGGTTTTTAGGAAAAGGAAGCTCACATCCTAATATACTTCTTAATTCTGCAGGAAGATTAATTATTAGAGAAGCTGGAGGAAATGCAGCATACTATTACTTGTCTTCTGGAAATTTTACTGCAAATACATGGTATAGGTTAGTAGTTACAGCTGATACTTCAAATAATTTAAAAACTTATATTAATGGAGTTTTAGATTATACCTTATCAGAAGGAGATAGTCCTTATTCTAGTAGTGGAACTTTTGGAGTTGGTGGAAATAATTTAGGAACTGAATTTACAATGACAAGAATAGGTGGTGGTTATTCTAGTAATGCTTATCCTTTAAATGGAATGATGTCTGATTTTCAAATATGGGATACTACTTTAACACAAGATGATGTAACTTATGACTATCTTAATCCAGAACAATTAGCATTAAATAGAGGTGGTACATCGCTAACTAACTCTAATCTTAAACTATGGTACCCAATGAATGATGGTCATAGAGGCAATCAGTCTTATATACTTGATGCTTCTAATACAGGTCTTGGTGATAACATGGTAACAAATGGAACATTTGACACAGATACTCATTGGCATAAAGGTTCTGCTGGAGGTATATCTATATCTGATGGTAAATTAAGGTGGGATGGAACACAGACAAATTGGGCTGCTGCTCAAAACAATCAAGATGGAGCAAGTAATACAACTGTAAGCGGACAAACTTATAGAGCGAAATTTGATTGGACAAGAAGCGCTTCTACATTACAATTTAAAACTGGTGGCGCTCATTTAAATATTGGTTCTGGAACATCAGGGAGTGCTGATTTTACTTTTATAGCAGATGGTAGCTATTGGTACTTTACTGGAAATTCAGACATGATTGCAACAGTAGATAATGTTGAAGTTTATCCAATAAACGCTAAAAACAACGCAACAACTGCATTTTATGGTGATGAGATGGTTCTAGGTGATGATAAAGATGCAGATACTGTTGGTAATTGGGTGGGTGCAAGTGGAGGCTCAGTAACTGGAGGGTATGATTCAGGAGATACAGACTATGATGCTGTATTTAGAATACAAGCTTCTTCAACTGACCATGATAGAGCTGAATTACCACAATCTGATTTAAGAGAAGTTTGTGTTGCTGGAAGAACCTATAAAGTAACTTTTAATTATAAATTTATAAATACTACAGATATGGCAAATGATGCTTATATAACCGTTGGAGGTACAACAAAACAAAATATTGACCGAACAAATACAAGTTGGACCGAATATGATGATACCTTTATTGCTACTGATGGTACTACAAATATAAGAGTTTATTGTCAAGGTCAAAGTGGGCATGCAGATAATGAAATGCTATTTGATAATTTCAGCATCAAAGAAGTAGGTGTAGCATCAGGATGGACAGATGCAGACCAACAACTTGATATACCTCAAACAGCATTGCAGTCTTATAATCAGTTAGCTTATACTACTCAAATCACAAGCTCAACTCAGCAATTATACGCAGTTGATTATGCTCCAAATTTTGGTACTGATAATTTTACTGTTTGTTTTAGTTTATTTACAGATGCTAATAGTAGTAGTAATATAAGATTTATGTATATGAAAACAGGTTCTGGAAGATTTATATTAAGACAAAAATATGATGAAACATTAGAAATTTATTTAGATGATGGAAGTAATAATACTGGGTGGGCAGCTATTACATCCTCTAATGCAATGAATCTAGGAGAATGGACTCATTATACAGTAGTTGTGACTCGTGGAAGTGTTGATACAGTAAAAACTTATATAAATGGAGAATATGAAGGAACTTCACTTTCTATTTCAAGTATTACAGGAAATATTAATGCTGGAGGTGATTTTTACCCTATGGGATTTGATTCTAGTTCTTTACAGATGATAGGTTCTATAAATGAAATTGCAATATTTAAAGGAGTAGCTTTATCTTTAGATGAAATAGAAGAGTTATATAATAATGGAACACCTTTAGATGCATTAACTCATTCGCAATCTTCTAATTTAAATGCTTATTGGAGAAATAATGGTCTTGGAAGTTGGGCTGATTTAACAGGAACAAACAATCCTATTGTTCCGCAGAGTAATTGTACAGAAACAATGCTTATTACAGAAGGTGTAGACAGTTCAAGAGATTCACAAGGGTTCTTGATGAATAGACAAAGACTTACTAATAGTTTGAATTTACCTCTATTTGGAGAAGACGACCCGACTGTAGATGATAATGCGTCTACTAACTATGCTGATGTTGAAACTGTAATTAATGATGATGTGTTTTCAGTATCTTGTTGGTTCAAACCTTCTCATAGCGGTGAAACTCAGCAATTAGTTTGTAACAGAGATTCAGGTGATGAAGGATGGGTTTTGATGTCAGATTCTAGTAATAATATAGAATTTAAAATTGGAGATGGTACAGATACGGTCACTGTCGACACTGGAGCTAATATAACTGTGGGTACTTGGGTCCATATTGCTGTTACTTATGCAGGGAGTGCTGGTGCAATAAAAACTTATATAAATGGAGCAGCTACAGCCACAGGAACAGCAACGAATGTTGGAAATATGTCTAGCATTTCTAGTACAATGCGTATAGGGGCTAGAAGTTTTACATCCCCAATGAATGGGGTTCAGGGAGAAGTTGATGATGTATTGTATTATGATGATGTATTATCAGCAACAGAAGTATTAAGAAATTATAACGCAGGTAAAAGGAGTCACAGATAATGGCACATTATGAAATGTATTTTTGTATACCTAGCAGTGCATTTAATAGTGCTGTAGGTGACAAAATAAAAGGGTTATACCCTATAGTAGAATCAGTTAATGAAGAAACTGAAGAAGTAACTTATATGTCAGCACCTACATGGAATGACATTATAATGGCGGGGAAAGTAGGACCGCCTAGATATTCACATGATAAGTCTTATGTTATTATTAAAGGTGAATGGTCTATGAAAGATGGCGTGCTAACAGAGCTTATGGAGTTAGGTAACGGACTTGCATATCCAAATTTTTCCGTGCTAACAAAAACAGAGGCTCAAACATTAGCAGGAAGCAGCACATTTACAGGAGAATAAATGTATAAATTTGGTTCAAGAAGTAAAAAACATTTAGTCACACTAGACGAAAGACTTCAAAAAGTATTAAACGAAGTAATAAAATACGTTGATTGTTCAATAATAGAGGGCCACAGAAGTGCTGAAAGACAAAATAAATTATTTGAAGAAGGTCGTACAAAGGTTAAATACCCGCACGGCCGTCATAACTCTAATCCAAGTAGGGCTGTTGATGTGGTCCCTTATCCTATTGATTGGGATGATAGGGAACGTTTTCATCTTTTTGCTGGTTTTGTTATTGGCATTGCTCAGTCTATGGGAATAAAGCTTAGATGGGGCGGTGATTGGAATATGAACTTTGAGGTAGATGACAATAACTTTGATGACTTCCCTCATTTTGAATTGATTGATTAGGAGATGTGATGGAAAAAAAACATACAATAAAATATAAAGATAAACAAAAGCTTAGCTTGTTAGATTACATTATTAATAATCCTAACTACTTTAACCCAAGAAATATAGATGATTTTTCTAATATGAACAATGCAATGCTTTGGGCTAAGAATATAGACCAAGCTTTAGATGTAAATCGATTAGGACATTATCCTAATGATTCTAATTACTTTATACCAAATACGAATGTAACAGATTTAGTTAGGCAAACAAAGTATCTTAATCAAGGTACTGCCGACCCTAAAATAGTTGCAAAGATGACAAAAGAACTTTTAAAAGGTATGTAGTTAGTGTATACAGTAAACATAGACCACAAAGATGTGGGAACTACAACATATACTATATACAGAAAAGAAGAAGCAGATAAAGAAGGAATTGAGTATGTATACTGGAAAATGGTTCAACCTGGGGGATATGCTATATCTGATGATAACTACGTTGCTAAATGCATTAATCGCAAGGAGTATCCTTCTAATCATGACAAAGACAACATATATCTCAGGTTCCCATGGGGTTACACTTTTTTTAATCCTAAGTATGCTTCTAAGCAATTAAAGGTATCAGGTAGAAAGACTAATACAACAATGTCTGGCAAACCCATGCTAGAAGTTAAGTCTAAGCAAGATATGATGAAAAACCTTGCTAAAGCCTATTCTGTTACATGGGACTATAATCTTGCATTAGATATGGTCCTTGGTACATATACCCCTTCTGAATTTAAGAAGTGGAAACGAATGATGAAAACGGAGGTTTTTAGTAAAATGATAAAAGAAGAACTAGCAGATTTATTAACTGACCATGGATTAGATAAGACTTATACTTTAGATTTATTTTCACAAGTTATATCTATGGCTAAAGATAAAAAAGATGTTACTAATCTAATGCGTGCTGTAGAGAATTTACAAGGTATGCACGGTATGAAAGAAAAGTCTTTAGTTAAAACAACTGAAAGTATAGAAGCAGTTAGTAATACTAAGCTTATTGATGAATTAAGAGAAGAAGAAGATAAACTTATAGCAACTAAAACTATTACCGAAGAAAAATAATGGATTACGAAGAACAATATAGCCAAATGCAGGCTTTAAAAAAGCTTCGTAATAATATGGCTCTGTTCGGAAGGCACTGCTTCCCTACAGCACTGAGAAAGAGTACACCCCCTTTCCATAAAGATGTGTACGCTAATCTCGCTAATGACGACAAAAGGAGGGTGTTAATTGCAGCTCCCCGTGGTACAGCCAAATCTACAGTTACCACCCTCATCTTCCCATTATGGAGAATAGCATTTAAAAAATCAGATGAAGATTTATTTATTGTTATAATATCTGAGTCACAAACTCAGTCTATAAACTTCTTATCACGTATTAAATATCATTTAACACATTCAGATAAATTTAGTTCTATATTTGGAGACCTTGGTCCTACTACAGCTAGAAGGTGGACTAATAATGATATAGTGTTAGCTAATGGAGCTAGGATTATAGCTGTAGGTACTGGACAAAGAGTTAGAGGATTTATTGAAGGAGATACTCGTCCTAACCTTATTATAGTAGACGACTTTGAATCTGAGCTTAATGCATTTACGCCAGAAGCTAGAGCTAAAAATAGAAAGTGGGTTACAGAGGCTGTAATACCATCATTATCTGATGAAGGTAAAATAGCTATGATTGGTACAGTAATATCTGAAGATTGTTTTTTGTATTGGGCAAAAGATTCCCCTGCATGGAATGTTTTATGGTATTCTATATGGGACGAAGATGAAAATAGTATATGGCCCGAAAGATTTCCTAAGTCACGTATTAATGAGATAAAGAAAGAGTTTGCATCTGTAGGAAACTTAAATGGTTTTTATCAAGAGTATATGAATATAGCTCAATCTCCTGATATGGCTCCATTCAAACCAGAATGGATAAAAATGCATCATTATGATTATAAAAGAATTAATGGACAAAATTGTCTAGTTAGGACTATAGATGGAGAAGAAGAGATTAAACCAGTTGAAGTCTATTGCGGAGTTGACCCTGCTAGTAGTCTTGCTTCCACTGCCGATTACTTTGTTGTTGCTACAATGGGTATTGACTCCGATAATAATAAGTATATTATTGATATTTATAGGGATAGAATTAGTCCTGCAGAACAGCCTCAAAAGCTTATTGAGACCTTTAAGAAGTATAGACCCAGGAGAATGAAGATAGAAACCGTTGGTTATCAAGAAGCTTTAAGGACAGCAGTTAGAGAACTTATGTTAAAAGAAAATTTATATATACCAGGTCTTGAAAAAGGAGTAAAACCAAGAAACAGAAAAAGTGAAAGACTGTTATCATTAGTCCCTTTGTTTGCTAAAGGGTCTTTTTTCTTTAGACCACAGGACAATATACCTCAGCAAGAATTTTTAAGTTATCCTAGGGGTAAACATGATGATGTTATGGATGCTATATGGACAGCTTTAGACAAAGCAAAACCATCAAGACGTAAAGAATGGGAAAAAATTGATGAAAATAGCATAAGAAACAAAAAAACACTTGATTGGATGACATTATAGTTGTATATTAGATTGATAAAAAGTAAGGGAATATGGCCAAAACACCCAAAATAGTAACTGAAACTATTCAGTTATATAAGGATTATAGCAAAAAAAGAGATGCTTGGGCTCAGCAAGCTAAAGAAGATAAAGAATTTCGCTTAGGTAGACAATGGACTAAAGAGCAAGCTCAAGTCTTAGAGTCAAGAGGACAAGCTCCTATTGTTATAAATCGCATACATCCTGCTGTAGAAGCAGCAAAAGCTATGCTTACATCTAAAAGACCGTCTTTTAGAGCAGCGCCTAGAGAAGATTCAGATAATAAAGTAGCTCAAGTATTAAGTAATTTACTTTCTTATATGTATGATATATCTGATGGTGAGACAATTATTAAACAAGCTATAGACGATTACTATGTTATGGGCATAGGTTATATTAATGTATATCAAGACCCTATGATGGATATGGGTAAAGGTGAAGTTTGTATGCATGATATAGACCCTCTTGATGTATATGTAGACCCTAATAGTAGGAATAGATTTTTTGATGATGCAGAAAATATTATAGTTTCTAGACTATTTAGCAGAGAACAAGCTAAAAAGCTTTATCCTAAATATAAAAAACAAATTGATAATGCTGCAAGTGAGCAGGATTTTAATGCACCTGAAACAGGAAGAGATAATAAAAGTGAAGTATTTTTCCCAGAAGATGTAGGGTTACTACATGAACAAAACGAATATGTAAGAGGTTATGAAAGATACTATAAACTAGAAGTTCCTAGAATGAGAGTATTTGAGAAGTTTTCAGGTAAAGAAGATTTATTAAAAGAGGACGAATTTAATCAATACATACAAAGGCCAGCTTGGATAATAGAAAATAATATTATAACAGACCAAAGACAAGCTGAACAACTTGTAATGCAGCTAGAAGAAAAAAGACAAATAGCCATGATGCAACAACAAGCTGTTATGGAGCAAGAGATGTTACAAGCTGGTTATGATGTAGAAGCAGAAGTTCCTGCCCCAGAAATTCCAGAAATAGCTATTGAAGAAACTGATTTTCAAGGGTTAATATTAAAAGGGGCTATTCAAGTTGTTAAAATTATGGCTACAAGAATTAAACAGTGTATTATAATGGGTGAAACATTATTATACTCAAGAATACTTCCTTGTGAAGAATATCCTATTGTACCTTTATGTAATTTACATACCAGAACACCTTATCCTACATCTGATGTAAGGATGGTAAAAGGATTGCAAGAATATATAAATAAAACAAGGTCACTAATAATTGCTCACGCTACTACAAGTACTAATACTAAAATATTAGTTCCTGAAGGCAGTGTTGATATGAAAGACTTTGAAGAAAAGTGGGCGCAACCTGGTGTAGCTATACCTTATGACCCTACAGATGGTCCTCCAGTAGCGGTACAACCTAGCCCTTTACCTAATGAGTTATATTCAAATGAGCAATCTGCTAAAACAGATATTGACCATCAATTAGGTTTATATGAGTTAATGCAAGGTAACGCATCAGCTGCTCCTGAAACATATAAGGCTACTATTGCTTTAGATGAATTTGGCCAAAGAAAGATTAAATCTAAATTAGCAGATGTAGAAGCAGCTTTATGTAGAGTAGGTGAAGTAGCAGTTTCTTTAATGCAACAATTATATAGTACAGAAAAAACATTTAGAGTTGTTCAACCAAATAACTCTATTAATGAATATGTTATAAATCAGAAATTAGTTGATGATAAAACAAATGAATTAAAAGTAGTAAATGATATTACAGTTGGTAAATACGATATATCGATAGTAAGTGGTGGTACTTTACCAACTAATAGATACGCAGAATTAGAGTTCTATATGGATGCTTATGCAAAAGGACTTATTGATAAAAGAGAGGTTCTTAAAAAGACAGAAGTGTTTGATATGGAAGGAGTCCTACAAAGGACAGATGTTATTACGCAATTACAACAACAATTACAAGCAGCTCAAGAAAATATCCAAAAACTAGAAGGAGACCTTCAAAGTAGAGATAGAGAAGCGGTTAATCTTAGAAAAAGAGTTGAGGTTGAGAAATTTAAAGCTGACCTTGATAAATTGGAAAATAAGGCTGCAGCTTCTGGGACCTTGTATGAGAAACGATTGGATGATAATTTAGCTACAGTAAAACGTCAGATTGCTGACGCTACTAAACAAACTAGTTCACCCTCTAGTAGCAAAGAGGCAACTAAAAAAAGAAAGAACAAATAATGGCACAAATAGACGAAACAAACGTGGACACCCCTGAACAGGGCTCCAATTTATCAGTTGAAGAAGCGTTTTTCTCATCTGATGAAGGTACAACAACTCAAGAATCTACTAATGCAGTAGAACAAGTTGTAAGTGAGGATGGTAGTAATACTGCAACGCCTGCTCCAGTCACAAATGAAAATGACGAAAGAAGGTATCAATATTGGCAATCTCAAGCTGATAAAGTTAAAAATGAGAATGCTCAATTACAAAGTCAGTTAGAAGCTATGAAATCTCAAGCTCAGCCTGTACAGCAAGCAGAAGCTCCTGTACAAGAGCAAGCTAGAGAGGAGTTCCCTCCACCTCCAGAAAGACCAGAAAAACCAATGGGTTTTAACAGAGCGGAAGCTATGGAAGACCTAAATAGTCCTAGTGCGCAATATCTTGATAAAGTTGAATCTTGGCGAGATAAAATGACTGAATATACAACAATGAAAAGTGAGTATAATAATGCTATTTTACAAGAAAGACTTGATGCAGAACAAAATAGAAGAGTTGAGGAAGTTAAAAGAGCTCAAGCACAACAAGCTCAAAATCAACAACTTAATCAAATCTACGAACAAGTTCAAGGTCATCATGGTTTATCTGCAGAAGAAGCACAGTCTTTTATGAATGATATGTCAAAACCTGATTCTTTAAATATAGATAACCTAGTTGAACTTTGGAGAATTAAACAAGGAAGCGGTGGTGTGGCAAATGCTCAACCTGCTCAACCTAGTGATGCTTTTAATCAGCAAGCTAGAGCACAGCAAGTTGCATCTCCTATGGGAGTAATGCCATCACAACAGCCAGTTGAACAATCTTCTGAAGAATCAATTATGGATTCAATGATAAATGATTATAAGAAAAATAATCCTTGGTAATTAACAATTCCTACTCGAAGGTCTACGCGACAGCTGAGAGAGGATACATTATAGAAAGAAAATACAATGGCAAATGTATATAGTAATAGTCAATACAATACAGCCACTGGCGTTTCTATCGATGATACACGTAGAGTCTTTAATTTTGGGGATAGAGTTGCAGAACTAGCTCCTCAACAAAGCCCATTTTTTGTTTACCTTTCTAAGGTTGCAAAAAAAGCTACTAATGACCCTGTGTTTAAATTTTTAGAGCAACGTCATCAATGGCAAAGACGTAATTTTAAAGTATCTACTGCAGTTACTTGGACATTCGAAGCAGGTCCAACAATTGCAAATGCAGATACAGATAACTTAGTAATAAGTTGCGATTACGACCAATTCGGTAAAATCAGCGGTTCAGCTTCTGATGCTACCAATAACGCATGTCACTTTATAGTTCCTGGTCAAGTACTAGCAATGGAAGCAGATGACGGTAATGTTTACCGATTCAGATTAGCTTCTGGAGCAACAGTAACTCATTCTGGAACTGATGGTTCAAGTGGTATAACAACAATTACAGTAACTGGTGGTGGGGATGAGATAGTTCCTCTTGATACACCAACTTCTGGAACATTAACTTTCTCAGCTTTAAATAAAGGTCAAGTAATTGGCTCATCATGGGCTGAGGGAACTGTTGCTCCAAGTGGTTGGGAAGACAAAATGTTCGACAGAGAAGGATATTGTCAGATTTTTAAAACTGGTATGAATATCTTTTCTGGAACATCTATGGCTACTGAGTATAGAGGTATCAAAAATGAGTTCCAAAGAATATGGCAAGATAAATTAATGGAACACAAAATGGATATCGAACAAGCTATGCTTTTTGGTTATGGTGGAGCTTCCAATGAAACAACTGCTGGTACAGCACCTCAAAGACATACTTGGGGAATGATTCCTTATACTTCAACATATGGTAAAGTATATAATATGAGTTATGCTTCATCTGGTTATGATGCTTTCTTAGATGCAATGGAAGATTTCTTTGCTCCTGAAAGTGGAAACAGTGGAAATAAACTTGTATTAGCTTCAAGAAAAGTAATCACTTACTTAAATAAATTAGGTAATGGTTCTTTTATGAACAATACTGTAGGCTCGTCTCAATATAGATTGGACGTAGATAATGTTCCTGGTCAATTTGGCCACACAGTAACAAAAGTAAATACTATATTTGGTAACTTACACTTTGTTGCTGAGCCTTTATTAAGAGGTGTTTGGGAAAATTACTGCGTAGCAGTTGACCTTAAAAACGTAGCTTATAGACCACTTGTGGGTAATGGTATGAGTCGAGATACCTTCATTGAAACTAATATTCAAACACCAGGTACTGATGGTCGACAAGACCAAATCATTACTGAAGGTGGTCTTGAGATTAGCTTACCTGAAACTCACGCAATTCTTAAGTTTTCTTAAGTAGGAGGTAGATTATGGCTTTAACTAAAACTACAGCTGGAAAATATGTTACACTTGCAGAAACTATAGATGTTGTAGATTCAGCAGGTGGTAATGCAGTCTATGCTTTAGGTACTGCTTTTGGTTCTGACCAATATGATTGGGAGAATAAAAAGATTACTGTAAAGATAGAAATGACTGAAGTTTCAGCAGGTAACGCTGCTTGGGATATGTATGTTCAAACTTCACCTAATGGTTCAACAGCAGGTGACGTGACTACTCCTGGTAGTGGAGCTTGGCCTAATTGGGTAGATGCTTCAGCAAATCTAAACACTTCGCTAAATTCAACAGGTTTGAATAGTGCTATAGTAGTTGCAGATTTGACTGATATATGGGCTCCATATATGAGAATACGTGCATATAGTGATGGAACTGATACTCAAGATGCTTCACAACTTAAGATTACTCTTTCTTTAGAAGGGGTTGACGGAGATGTAAGCGGAACTGACTTAGGCGGTGACGGAACTACTGGTATAGGACCTGACCCATCATAGTGGTTAAGTAACAAATAAATTATAAGGGGTCTTCGGACCCCTTATAAGGAGAGAATATGGCAAAGAAAGTATATAGTAATAGCGTAGGTAATAAACATAATTCTAGTGTTAAACCAAGTACTAGAAGAAAAAATAATACTAAGAAAAAAGGTAAGTAATGGCAGATTTAACTTCTAATAAAGGTTATACAAATCCAGGCTCAGTCACTGGAGAGTCTCCTATTAAAGATGATATAGGCACTTCAGCCATTAACTTTGGAGGAAAGTCTCCAATAGAATTTATTCAGTTTATAATAGGTGATGAAGTATTTGGTTTATTTGGAGATAAAATGCTAAACGAAGCATTTGAAGCTGCTTTTATAGAAATATCAGATTTAATTAAAAGTGATTTTATATTAGAAAATTTAACTGAATCAAGCGCTTGGAATACTAATGTTCAAGCAACATATGGGGGTGCAAATTTTATAGATGTTTACCCTAAAAGGATTTTAAAAGTAGTTAGACAAAATAGCACTGATGAAGATAGTGATGGTTCTGACCAGAATTATTATGATGCAAGAAAAATTATAAATTTAGATGACCAAGCTACAAACTCTCATAGTATTTATTATGAAAACGACCCTTTTAATCCAGCTTGGTTTGTAACATCTGCTGGTGGAATTAATATTATACCTAAACAGGCTTCATCACATCCAACAGGAAAAGTTTATTATATAAGTTATCCTAAATTTGGAATAGGTACTGAAATTGATGCAAATCAAACTCATAATCTTGGAGAATCATCTGGTAATCAAAACTTTTCTTTAGTTGATTCAAATTCTGAAGATGAAATATTTTTTGGAATACCTATTGACGCTAGAAAAGCTATTTATTATTCAATGGCTTTAAATTTAGTTCATGGATATTTAAATAATTATGTTCAAGAAGATGAAGATTTAGAACTTGTAAATTTATTAAAAACTCAATCAGAAGGTCTTTTAGGAGAAAAAGGATTGCAAGTGTCTATGATAACAAATAAATATGGTTTAATTGATAAGAGTCTTAAATAATGAATAAAATACAGATAACTGAAATTATAAAAATGCATCATCCTAATTTGTCTGGTAGACAATATGAAATGTATATTGAGTTGGCTGCAGATAGAATAGCTGAAGAAACTGATATAACTAAGAAAACCTTTACATTAAATTCTATTGCAGGACAAAGATGGTATAATTTAGATTCTACAATAATGGAAATAGATAAAGTATTTTTTAATGATGTAAAAATACCTAAACTAATAGGTGAACCTATTATAGATGATGATGAATTTGTAGTTCCAGAAGACAGTTCAGATACTGCTTTAACAACTCCTGACTCAAATTCAGATAATAAAAGAATGTGGATGTTTAGCAAATATGACTCTTCTTCTAGTACTTCAAAAACTTATAGGCTTGGTATAGTAGAGAAAGTAGTTAATGCAATAACTAGAGACGGAAGAACAAGTGATTATCAGTCCTGTTCAATATCGGGAACTTCTAATATAAGAATATACGCAACTACATTTGGAAGTAGGTTTACACAAGCCGCTTCAGGAACAGACCAAGATGATGCAATGCTATCAACTGTAGGGCCTTTAAAAGATATACCTGAGCAATATCATGAAATATTAGCAACTGGAGCAATAGCTTATGGTTATAAATTTCCTCCTAAATTAGATATGCAAGCATATCAAGTATTTATGGATGATTTTATGATGGGTGTAAAAAGAATAAGAAAATTCGAAAGAACAAAAACAGGAACTGGCTTTATAAGGCCGCAGGAATTTTAAATAGGAGAACAAATGGATTTAAAAGAAATGGTAGTTGATTATATATTTAACGATGAGATGAAAGAAAAAATCATCACTAAATTAAACGATAATGTAGACATACCTATTATCTCAGAAAAAACAGAAGAAAAAATTATTACAGCAATATATGATTCTGTTGAAGAAGTGGTAAAAGAAGCTATAATGAAGTAATGATAAAAAAGCTATTTGTTCTACTTAATGATATAACTGATAAAGAGACTGGAGATATAGTTGAAAGAATTGGCGTTGAAAGCAATAAAGAATATAAAACAAAGCCTGAAAAATGCCCTAGTTGCGGTAAAGAAAGTATTGCAGGTTTGGAAATAATTGGAACTCATGACAGTTCTTTACTATGGCAGTGTATTAAATGTGGAGATAGATTTTTAAAATTAGGTAGAACAAAAACCTTAGAACTTTTGGAAGGCGCGACTTCCGCTTGGACTAATCCCAATGATTGGGGTGAAATAGACAAGACACTAAACTAAGGAGAAATATGTCAAAAGACAAAGGCGTTTTAAAGCGTGTAATTGTCACACCAGACAAACATGCACCTTTGGAAGATAAGGCAGCAATAAAGGTAGTAAAAAAAGCAATAGAAATAATAAAGCCTGATGCTTATATAGATTTAGGCGATGTAGGTGAATGGGGAAGTGTATCTCACTGGCAGTGGAAAGCTAAGAAAAAACCACCATTAGAGTACATTATACCTAGGGTTGACAAGGATGTAAAAGGTGTTAACGAGCTTCTTGACAGTATAGATGAATCTTTAGATAAAGTAAATTGCACAGAAAAATACTTGTGCGGAGGCAATCATGATGAATGGTGTAATATGTTTGTTAACGAACACCCTTATTTACCTCAGTATAAGTTCCATACAGCAGTTGATTTAAAAGGTAGAGGATATAAGTATTACCCTGCTGATTTAGAACCTAAAAAATGGTTAAAGATTGGTAAACTACACTATTATCATGGACATCATAAATCAGGTATGCATCATGCAAAAGCACACTTACAATTAGGTGCTAATGTAATGTATGGACACCATCATGGATTACAACAAGCTTCTGTAACTCATATAGATGGTCCTAAGTCTGCTTGGAGTATGGGATGTTTAAAGGATATGAGTCCTGAAAAAAATAAATGGCTAGGTGGCAGAGCTATTAATTGGGCACATGCTTTTGCGGTAGTTGATTACTTCAGAGGAGGTTTATTTACTGTACACGTAGTACAAATAATAAATGGCAAAACCTCATTATGGGGAGAATTGATAGATGGAAATAAATAAAGGTAAATATGATTATTTAAACGCAATAGGAGCTGGTCTTGTCCCAAAAATTGGCGAACATTGGCCTACTCGTGTGAGTCACGGTTCTAATGAAGGTCTTTTATTAAAGTATATGGGTCATGAATCATTATTAAAAGGTTTGTTAGAGGAGATGGATTTGGGGTATAACTTTATGTATAAAAATCCTTATAATGATAGAACCTATACATTTGATACTCTTGGCCCTATTTTATCTCAAAGGTTTGCTGAAAAAAGTTATGGAAAGTAAATTATATGGAAAACGAATTGAAAGAATTAGTAGGACAATACAGTTGGCTATTTATAGCTGGTGCCGCAATTCTTTTCTTTCGTTCAGCAATAGAAGGTGTAGTTGAAGGATTAAAAGTATTTCTTGGTAATGACCTTAATACAGACGATGTTATTACTTTAGATGAAAGGCCTGCTAGAGTTGTAAGAGTAGGTATATTTAAGACGATATTCTTTGTTTATAACATTGGATGTGTAAAAGGAAAGCCTTACGTTAAGGGCGGTAGTAAAATGGCAATACAAAATGATAAGCTAAAAGACCATAGCATAGAGAAACCACTACCCATGTTAGATTTAACTAAATGGGAAGCAGAATGTGAACAGGAGAAAGATGATTGATACAACTATAAATATAGCTAATGTAGTAACTATTGTGACTGTAGCGGGTACTCTATTTTTTACCACTGGTAGTTATAGCCATAAGATAGATACTGTTAAAAGTGACCAAGATAAAGTAGTTAAAAGAGTTGCTAAAAATGAACAAGATATAAATGATTTAAAGGTAACTACTGCTAAAATAGAAACTAAAATAGATGAACGATTTGATAGAATCGAAGATATATTAATGGATAAATAATGATAGTTCCTAAAATGCTAATCAATCATGTAGCAGGAGCTTTAACTAAACATTTTAAGTTAGACAAAGTAATGGCTTATGTATTTGATAGAAACGAATTAGATACAAAAGTAGAAGAATTAGAAAGAAGAATTAACGTTATAGAAAATTTTAAATGTAATTATAAGAAGGGAGAAAAAAATGGCTAGGTCATTCTCGACAGCCACATTAACTGTAAAGATACAAGAAGGTATAGTCCTTGGTGGGCAAAATATGGGTTCATTAAACTCATTTTCTGTTACAGGTATTAAAAATGTAGTAAAACGTTTAATGACTGCTACTACAGCAGGAGCTAATATCATAACATTTCATTCTAGTGAAGAAGCAGCAGGTCAATATATAGCGGGTAATGTTAGATATATTAGAGTAACAAATCTTGACGATACAAACCATGTTTATTTAACCTTTAAGAATGAAGATAATGATGAGTTTATTGTTCTTTTAGATAAAGGACAATCTTTTATTTATAACTCTAATTTAGATGGAGGTGTTGTAAATACATTTGATTCTAAAGATACAACTTCAGCTTCAACAGACCAATTAGGTGATTTAACGAATATATCGGCTAAAGCTGATACTGCATCTTGTGATATTGAATTATATATAGCAACTACTTAATATGCCTAAAGAATTAGAAGAAATAAAAGGTTTTATAACTGGTCTTATTAGCTCACCTTCTACTTTAGATGTTCCTAAAGAAAGCGGTGTTTATTCATTAAATATAGATGCAAATGAAAAACCAGGTGCTTTAACAGGAGTTTTTAATGATAGGTTACTATCTAATAATGGATTTGCTAATCCCAGATATTTAGTATATAGATTAGAAATAAAAGACCATTCTTCTTCGTTTAATGTAAACCAATATCAAAGACAATGGTTTCATTTTGATACTTTTAATAAAAAATATTGGGTTTGGCTAGCTCAAGACGATTCAACAACTGATTGGGTTGATGGTGATTTATCAAGGGCAGAAGAATATGAAAGTGCTATAGAAAGGGATGGTCAAGAAGAAGTTAGAATTGCATTAACTGGGTCTGCAAGTACTCTTGCAGTTGCTTCTAAAATTGATACAGCTTTATCAGCTTTAGGTCCTCCTAATAATAGTTTTTTATATGATGAAGTTTCTACAACTTGGTTTAACGTTCAGACTGAAATTATTAGCGGTGTAAGTCATTTAAAATTTACATCTAATTTTTACGGTAATATTCCTAAAATTGGAGTTGCAAGTGGTTCAACAAATAGTCTATCTTCTACATATTTTTCCATTCCTAATATAGATGGTAATATAACAGGTTCTGGTTTAATTCCTTTAAATTTATCTTCAGATTTTAATTTTAGATTTGGTAAATTAATTTTAAAAAATAATAAACATTCTTTTTTTGGTATAATAGGAAATTCAGCTGTTTATATAGACAACCTTTATTCAGATACTACTTCTGTTCAAGAAGTTGGACCTATTGGTAATGCTGGTTTTGATTCTATAAATTCAATAGAAAGAAATGCTAATTTATATATAGGTACTGGAGGCCAGTCTCATTTAAATTCAAAATGGTTTGGAGAAATAAAAAGAAAGCAATTAGATAGAAATTTAGATGGAAAATTTATAGAAAATCAAAAATGTGCTAGACCTGAAGCTACATTGTCTGGATTAGATTTTAGCAATATCATTGTTCCTTTACTGTATTCTGGAATGAACAGTTCAAATGGAATGATAGCAGGAGCTGCTAGTTTGTATGGGTCTGGCTCAAGAGGTACTAATTTTGGAGGAAATGATGTAGAAGCAAGTGGGAGTCCTGGATGTCATAGAAGTTTAAATGGATGGGTAATGCAATGTTTAAAAAATGCTAGCATTGCATACGAATCTGATTGGTCTGCTGCAACTGATGACGGAGCTAATAACTTTCATTGGCAAAGTTTAAAAAGAGGAATGATACTTAGAGTTAATATAGGAACTGAAGGCAATACAGCTTGTCAAGTTGCTAGAGATGACTTTGGTAGTGCAGGCACAGCTGCTGCAGGTGACGCTCTTACTGAATTAAGAAGAATAAAAGAAATAGGTTTTGCAGATACATCTGCTATAGATAGCGCTGCTGCAGAAGGAGCTGAGTTACATGATGGAGATTTATTTCAAGTAGTTACTACTCCTTCTGGTTCTGGTGAAGGCCATGATAGTAGAGCAAATTCAACTGGTGATAATGTTAATTATCCTAGATTAATTTATGTAGGTTCTTTGTCTGGAGATAACTCAGACCATGATAGTACAAACGCTTATCATGCCGCTCCTGCTTGGGCTTATATGTTTAGAAATGATAGTACAATTCTTTATAGAGCAGCTCTTTCTGAATGTAATGATGCAGATATAACAAGCTCAAACCAAAGTTATACTTTTTCAACTGCAGGAGCAACTGGAAATCAAACATCTTCTACAGCTTTTACACAAAGAATAACTAATTTTGATTTATCTACTATAATTGAAGATGATGGTTTTGAAATAGGAACAATAGCTAATTGCATTAGTACAGATGGTGATGGAAATATAAATGGAAGAACAGTAGCTTTATACAATGCTGCAGTCACAAGTATTTCAGCAGATTCAACAACGTCTACTTTTACAATAGGTGCTCATAGTTTAATTGTTGGAGATTGGGTAACAATATCAGGTTCTCATGCAGATTATAATGGAACACATCAAGTTATAGCTGAAACTTCTACTACATTTACTATAAGTTCTTCAAGTACACAAACTGGAACTAGTGGTAGCCCTTTAGTAAATGCTTATACTAAAAACCATTATGCAGGGCATGGCAAGTTATGGGTTACATCATCAAATCCTTCACATGTATCTAATTTATGGCTTGTAGATGTAGTTAATTGGCATGGTGATGATGCAGATAGCTCTAGAGTTACTGCTAAAAAGTTTACTCTTGATTTTGGAAGAATACATAACAGTCTAATATCAAATGTATCTGGTCAAGGTTTAGTAGAAGAACCTTATTGGTCAACAGTAGACCCTGATTCAGGAACTGAAAATCATGCTTGGGTAGATAGAAGTTGGCATCCTTTACCTAAAGAATCATTTATAGGTAGTATATGCGAAACTCATTCTAATCAAGCTCATTTAGATGATGGCGCAACAGCTGGTGTAGGAACTGGCAAATGGAGAGTTTGGTTAGCTTATACTAAAAAGAATAATGAAGATAGATTTAATAATTGGGATTTATTTTTATTTAATATAAGACCTACTGAATTATATAAAAGCGTTTCAAATAAAGCTTATATGTATGATAAGACACCTCCTTATCAAGAATGTGGCTCTATGAAATTTAATGAACTTTACCATTACTCTCCAAAAAGGACTTTAACAACAGACCCAATTTATTTTCCTAAAGATAAATTTCAAATTCTTTCTAATTGGCCTATAAATCGTGATACTTTTCAAAATCAAGTTTCTGGAAAAGCAAATCCAACTGATATTTGGTTTACAAATGGAGATGAAATTAGTAATAAAGGGGCTGGCAGTTTTGCTCATTTATGGTCTTCTGGATTAACAGCATATGATAGTACTGCAAGTAATATAAATGTTTTAGTAGCACATTTAATTAGTGATACAGACGAAACTACAAATGCTTTAAATTATAATACTAGAAGATTAGGTTCTCATTTTTTTGTAAAGGGTGATGAAAGTACTCAAAAAACTTTAAACAAAACTTATAAGTATGGAGAATATCAAAATGATAATGGGCTTGTTTATAGAGATGGCTCAATAATTAATTATGGCATTAATGGTTACGATTCAGGGACTTCAGAAGCAAGAGGCGGCCCTATGTTTAGAGACCCTAGTGGAATGTGGCATTTATTAGAAGCTTCTACAATACATCATTGGGATGATAAATTACAAGAAGATGGGAGATTGGATTACCTTCTTGGTAACAATACTAGCGTTCAATTAGGTAGGAATATAGGATGGTTAAATAGTGGTTACGAAGAAAATAATGAAGGCGGTAGACAAGTAAAAACATTTAGACATTCCTTAACTCCTTTTCATTTAGAATGGTTTAGAACAGATGAATCAGTATCTTACACTGATTGGGCAAGTGGTGAAGGAGATTCAGTTCCTGTTGCTCATCAAATAAATTTAGGCTGTCAAATTACTGGTGAATTTGTAACTTTTGGAGGTAGGATAATTAATTGTCTAAATACAAATAATTCAGGTAATGGCTATCCTACTAATGGTTGGTCATGGGGAGCATTAGAAGGAGGTGATACAAAATCTCTTAGTAATACTTCTGTAATTTTTCAATGCCATGATACTCCAGTAGCATTTTCTCCAGCTCCTCCATCTGGTCAATCTGACCAATATACTGATTCTACAACAACAAAATGGAATAGTGGTCAAGAAACTCAGGGTAGACCTGGTATAATTGATAGTGATTCAACTATGCAGATTGATATAGAAGCAAATTTTGGAACCAATAAAGCAGTTTCTCCTACTCAAGGTTTTTCTGCTTACAATCAATTTAGATATGGCCATGATAAAAATGGTACAGATGCCATATCAACAGATGAGTATAATTCTAATAGTTTATGGAATAATTGGGAAAGTTATACAGGTCAGGATGGTTTTGGTCACTACATAAACATTACAAATACATTTAGTTCAGTAGAAAACGTTGCTTTTTGGACAAGACATCCTTGGAGTGAACTAGAAGAAGATGATGTTGAGGCTGAAACTACTTATGACAGAGTAAGAAATTTTAATACAGCTTACACTTATTCTACTATTCAAGGTAATGATGGAGAAGATATAACTTCAAGTCCTAGTATCCCACAAAATGATTCTGATATGACAAATGGAGGAGTAGATGGTTCAGGTTATTTTACGTTTCATGCAAATAAAAACGATGCTAACGGAACTGATTCACTTAGAACTCAATTAAGAGGATATTATCCATCAACAGACAACTGGGTTTTAGCGGAACCTACTTTAGAAGCTATTGTAAGTGGCAATAATGCACCATCAGGAACTAAATGGGATAATAGAAGAATAGTACAATGTTGGTCTACTTTATCGGGAGATACAGGTTGGAAAAATTATAGTACGTCTCATAATCCGTCAACTACTTTAAGAAAAAATCCTAGATGCGCAATGCGTATATTAGATAAAGCTTTTTCTTCATATGATGGAGCTGATGAAATTAAAAGCTTTTTAGGTTTAAATTCTATGGATTCTATAGCTGTTTATGATACAACAAGTAGTAGAAATATTATGTCTGCTGGTTTATTAGTTTCTGGACAAACACAAACTGATTCAGGAGATGAATCTTGTCTGGTTGGTGTCTATAAAAATAATCAATCTAATATTCAACCAGCTCCTCCGCTTTTAGATGAAAACGATAATGAAGATACTTCAAACTATTCTATTCACAATATTAACTTAAATTACGGTCAAATAAGGCCTCAACAAAAATCAGCTAATGCAATTACATATAATTCAAAAAGAGCTTATTTTAATAATAATTTAACATTTAAGAACTTAACACCAGCTAGTTTTATAGCTGGAAATGACTATGATATTTATTGCCCTATAATAATAGGCAACAACTCTGAAAATGAAAAAAGTATAGTTAGTATATTTAGAAGGTCACAATGGCCTACTATGGCTACAAGCGCTCAGAGTAAAGATGCTCCATATTATAATTTTGATAGATTTTACAATCTTGCAGGAAGCGATGCAGAAGTTACTCCTTATGGTCTTGATAATTCTGCAGGAACTAATTTAAATACAAGGTACCCTAGTGAATTTATAGGTTCAACAGCTGGTACTAATACAGGAGATACAGACACAGCATCAGGTAGTGACTTAACAGCTGCTGGAGTTCATAATAAAACACAAAAAATACACAATTTATCTACAGAAGAATTAGAAGAAGACAAAGCAAGTATTGGAGAATTTAAATTAGGTGATGAAGTGGATTATAGACTATCCTTTTTATATGATGGATTCCAAGATAGCCCTCTTAGTACAAAAACTTGGTCTCATAAAGGCTCTACAACAGGGTCAACAGACTATGAAAATGGTTCTTTAGATAAAGACTGTAAAGGTTTAAAAGTTACATTAAAATTACCTACAGCTGGAGAATTAGGTCTTAATAAAAGAGTTACTGATATATTAGTATGGAGAAGAAATAATCCTTATGAATCTTATAGGTTTGTAAAACAAATAAATTTATCTGAAACATCTACATTGCAAATGGATATAGAAGGTAGATATGAAGTAGTGTTTGATGATAAAAAATCTTTTGAAACATATGAAAATGTAACAGGAATATCTGATGCTGTTGATGATACACATTTAAATTATTCAATATCAGCTTCTGTTTCTGATTATCATTTTGTTTCTGGAGCTTGGAATAAAAACCAAGATAATATTGACAACTTTGTATTTAGGTCTAAAATAGGTAAATTTTCTATATTTGATTGGTCAAGTGATTTTATAGCAATGCCTTCTAAACCTTTAGCATTAGCTGGTTGGAACGGTAAATTATATGTATTTGCAAGAGAGTTTTTATACACAGTCAATCCTGAACAGATGTTTATTGAATCTATAAATGAGGGTATTGGTATATTAAACTCTAAATCTGTTGTAGTAACTGATTTTGGAATGTTTTTTTGTGATGGTAATAATATGTACCATCATGATGGAACAGCTCCAAAACCTATTGGAGATACTATACTTAGAAACCAATCAAATCCTGAATGGAATATTGGATATAAGGGAGCTATTAAAAAAGCTTTAATTGAAGGTTATACCCCGTTTGTTCAGTTTGATGGGCAAAATCATTGTGTTTATTTTATAATACAAGGATATAATGAGGGCGTTTCATCTTATACATCAGCTAATTCTAGAGCTTATTGTTACAGTTATAAAACAGGTAGATGGGATTATTTAGAAATGCCAGCTGTAAAATCAACTTGTCTTGGAAGAGATGGAGAAACAATAATATTTGACGGACATCAAATATGGAATTATAGAAATAGTAATCATATAAAAAGAACATGGTCTTGGGATAGTAAATCGTTTGATTTAGGTACTTTAGTTAATTCAAAAGTATTTAAATCCTTAAAGCTAACAGGCTCTCCTACTGTTTCTGATATAGATGGTGACGAAAATGATGATGTATTAGTTTATATAGATGGCAAACAACAAAAGATGTCTTTAGAAAATAAAAATTACTCAGTAACTGAGCCTATAGCGGGCTATTCAGCTAGTCAAAACTGGAATGGATATAATGATGCAGATTCTGGTGCTATATACAGTTTAACTAGCGCACTTCCTGGTAATGATGAAATAACAAATGGGGCTACTATAGCAAATTCATTTGTTTTAAATCCATCTTCTATGCCAGAGTTTGTTTCTGGAACCTTAACTAATAGTAAAGACCCTGTTTTAGAAGGCGAAATAGAAAGGTTGAAGTATATATCTATTGGACAATATTTAATGATGGAAATGACCAATTCTGCTAATAATAACACTATAAAAGAAGTTATTAAGGTTACATCAGTTAATTTTATTTGGACATCTACAGGTACTATAAGTAGGGTAGAAATAGGATGTGAAAGAGGGCAACTAGGTACTTCTTCTTATGACTTTGAAACAGCTTTAAATACTGACCAAAATTGGAAACATTCTTCTATAAAACATGTAGGAGTTTCTTTAAAGTTTCCTTCAGGAGCTAAGGGTAAAAGTATGAATGTAAAACTTAGAAATCAAAATGGATTTATTGAATCAATATCTTTTATTTATAGAAAAAAATCTATAAAATAATGAAAAGAATTACACTAAAAGAAATAAAAAACTTAGATTTAAATTCTTTAAATAATGTATTTCAAGATATATACAGAGAATTAAATAGAATTTCAGAAAGTGCTGATGAGATAACTTTTACCAATACAAAAGATAACAGTAAAAAAATAGTATTAAATGATAAAGGCAAGAAATATGTTGAAGTAACTGGAGCTGTAAGATACGATAAAGATACTGTATCTGCACAAAAAAGAGGTATAAAGCAAACTAAAAAGGATTTATTAATAGATAATGTAACTAATGAATCTAAATCTACTATGTTTACTAATCCTTCTTTTACTGGCGCTACTACAATAGCTACTAATATTGCAAATGAAACAAGGATTGGAAATACAAATCAAGCAGATAATCATTTAGTTGTTTATGCTCCATTGGATAATTCAGCTATGCTTGTTTTTAGAGATTCTGTATACGATAGATGGGCTATAGGTTATAGACACGCAAGTAATAATACTTTAAGAATAAACCCATCTAAAACAGTTGCAAGTGCTGATGTGTTTTCTTTAACAGATGCAGGAAATTTATCTGTTGATGGAACTTTAACATCAAGCAATGGAGTATGTAGTGGTGATACAATAGCATGGAATAGTTGGGAATTTAACATATTTAGAGCGACTGGTAATGGTACTCTTGCAAGTGCTAGAAGATATTATAGAGATGTAGATGATACAGATGATTATAGGGTTTGGGATGCTTATTTTGATAATACTACAGGTGGTTATGTTATTGCTACTGCTAATATTGCAGGACTCTTTGTTGTTCCTGAAGATTGTAAAGTAGGAGCAATGTATGGACAAATTGCTGGAGATGCTTCATCAGAAAATCCTGTAGTAGAGCTTTGGAAATTTACTCCAAGTAACGGAAGTAGTGCAACACCTTTGGTAGTATCTACTCAAACTGTTAATCTTAGTGGAACAGCAGATTCAAGTTATTCTTTTAATACAAGTTCTATTACTTTTACTAATAATAGTTTAACCGCTGGTGATGTAATTATACCAACTATATGCCATGCAAATGGTTCAGCTGTACAGTCTTATTATGGTAATTTAACAGTTAAGTTTGTTAAGCAATAAATAGTTTGGAATTTAACGCAATTTTTTGTATATTAAAATGATAAAAAGTAAGGAGTTTTATATATGTTTGGTGCTATAGCCAGTAGTGTGCTAGGAGGTTTGATTTCAGCTTACAGTGCTAATCAAGCTGCAAATAGTATGAGCGGAACAATGGATAAAGTCAAAGGAGAGCTTTCTGACTGGAGAACTGCTATTGATGATTATCAAAAAACTTCTCAAGACTATATGAATATAGGTAGTCAAATGAATCGAGATTTACGTTCTGATATAAGAAATAATGCGTTAAATTTTGTGGCTATGGGAAACAGAATGAATCAAAGAAATTTATCTAGTGGAGGTCTTGGTGGTTATTCTGGTATAGCAGGCCAAAATGCAGACACAACTTTACAGAAAGCATTAAACCAAAGTGAAACTGCTTTTCAACAAGCTTTTTTAAATAACCAAAGATTTGGAACTTCCTTAATGGATAGTTATACTAAAAATCTAAGAGCTTATGGAGAAAATATGGCTCAAGGACATATACAAAATGACGCAATGAGAGCAAATTTATGGCAAAGTGGAATAGGCGGATTTGGTGAAGGATTAATGCAAGCAGGAATGGGGAATTTATATGGCTAATCAATTTAGCGTATCTCACTATCCTAGCTCTGGAGGTCAAAATCCAATGTCTGTTGGATATACTGCTCCAACTAAAGAAGAATATACTCAAGGAAATTTTATTCCTGGGTTATTATCTATGCTTGGAAATATAGGAGGAAATTTTCTTGGAACTACTAGGAATGCTCTTACTAATTTAAGTCAAGGTTTTACAAATTGGCAAAATACAAACAATCCAAACAGATATACTCCTACTTCAGACAGCCCTCAAAAAACTTCTAATGATGAAGAATTATTACCTAAGGATTTTTTAGGATTCCCTGAAAGATGGGATACTTTACCTGAGATAAATACACAACTTAGTTGGCCACCTCCTCCAGGAGCGCTTGGTATGTATCCAGATAATCGAGAATCTAGACTTGCTCCTCAACGTGAAAAAATGAACCGTGAAGAAATGAATAGCTTAATGAGACTTTATCTAGATAGTCAGCCTGGACCATTTGATAATATGGGAGAAAAATTAGGAGGTACATATTAATGGCTTTAAATTGGAATCCACTTACAGCTGGAACTGAACAAATGTCTCAAGCTTCTAATGTAGGAGCTAATACTGATATTAGAGGAATAGGTGGTATGTTAGGACAGCTTTTAGGAGAAGGCATACATCAATCTTTAGATACTCAAGATATACAAGCAAAAGATGCTGGTGAATACATTAGAGGATATGCTAGAAGATATGCTAAAGATAATAATATGGATTATGAAGAAATGGTAGCTAATTATCCTCTATTAAAAATGGCTGAAAGTGGAGTTGAGCTAAAAGCAGACTCTCAAGGAAAATTGATGTATAAGAAAGATGGAAAATGGTCTGATGACTTTGGTGGTATGCAGGGAAGTATAAAAGATAAAGAAGGAAATGTAATGTGGTCTCCATTTGGAAGTCGAACAATTTCTGGTCAAGTTTTAGGCGCTGATGATAAACCAATGGAAATAAAGAAAACTGCAGACCCTTTTGAAGATGCTTTTGATACAGCCTGGAGAGAAGGTTTGTTTAAAGGAGAAGGTTTATCTTATAAAGCACCAAAAACTAGATTACAAGCATTATTTAGTAGAGATAGATATAGACCTAGAGGTACTGGTAGATATGTTGACGATGAAGGTTATAAAAATTTTTTACAAAACCCAAGTGGAGCTTTAGGTGACTATGTAGATATATTATCTGAACAATATGGCGGTAAAGATAATAGAACTACTGCAACAGCGTATGATAAAACCAAAAAAGAAGCGGAACAAGAGCAAAATTGGTTTACTAAACTTCTAACAATGCTTACTACAAGTGGTTATGGTCAAAATACAGGTGTAGTAGATGGGTATAAACATACAAATAATAATGATGAAGATGAAGATAATATATTATATAAACATCATTCTGGAGTTCAATAATTTATGGAAACTTTAAGACAACTAAAAGAAGCGGCATCACAAAACTATATACAAAAGTATTGGGAATCTAAAATACCAACATATAGCTTTAATAGTGGTGGATTTAATTTTGATGATGACAGTAGTAAAGCTTTTTATAATACAAGAGCTAATAAACTTCCTTCATTACAACAAATGTGGTCTGAGTTTAGAAAAGGTGCTCAATCTAGAGGCTTACGTGCAGATTATTTAACATTTAAAAACTTTTACGACCAAATAAAAAATAATCAAAATAAACAATTTTTAAGTCAATTGCAGACAGCTGAATTACAAGGTATTCCTTTGGACAAAATACATGATGTATTAAGAGAAAACCCTGATTTAAGACAAGATTTAATTAATGCAACAGCTGATGGAAGTGATGAATCTAATACTTTTTTAGCGCATTATTTTCCTAAGAAAGAAAAATCATTAACTGGTGTAATAGCTGATAACCCTGAATTAATTGCTGGGGGAGCAATAGCTGCTGGATATGGTATTGATTATGCAAGAACAGCTCCTGGTCAAGTAGAGTATGATGAAAAGTTAAAAAAATCTGAAGAAATAAGAGATGAAGCCAAGAAAAAATACGAAGACCATAAAGGCGATAAAAGAAAAGCTAAAGGAAAAAGTTTAAAAACAGACTGGACAAAAGCTCAAGATTCTGTAGATGATTTAAAGAAGAATGCACCTAAACCAAGATATAAAAACTGGATAAATAAAACTGGTGGAAAAGGTATGGGCGCTGGTGGAAGTACTTTAGCATTTATGGCTCCAACAATAGTTGAATCAGGTGCAAAAATGGCTGGAGTCAAAAAGAAAGATGCTGAATTAATGGGAGATGTTACATCTGGTATTGGAGGCGCAGCTATTGCGGGTAATTTAATTAGAAGCTTAATGGCAGGAACTGCAGGTGGTCCAGGAGGTGTAGCTTTAAGCGCATTAACTAGTTTACTAATGATGGCTAGACCAGGCAGTAAACTATTAGGACTTGGAACAGAAACTCCAGAAATAGACAAATCTGACTACATAGAAGTAGAATACAGGTAAGAGATTATATATGGCAATAGATGTTGGATACACTAATCCAAGATTTAATCCTACAGGCTATCAGCCAATAGGTGATAATGCAACTGTTGAAGAAGGGTTTAAACCTTCATATTCCCCAGAAGACTTAAGAAAACTAATTAACCTATACCAATCTAACCCTACAGCAATTTCCCCTGAAAATGTAGACAAAATGCAAAAGCATGCTGTACACTTTAATGTGCCTTTTTATAGAGGTGATTTTAGTATAATGGAAGCAATGAAACAATTTGGTCAAGGCTTTCTTTCAGGATTTACTACCTTAGAAATGGGGGAACCCCCAGATAATGAATACGAATCAATAGCTCGTAATATTGGGCATTTAGCAGGTTTTGCTCCAGGCGTAGCTGCTGGTCCATTAAAAATGATGAGATTACCTACACTTGCTAGAACTGCTGCAGCATTAAATAATCGTTCAGTACCTATGATGGGTGCTAATTGGCTAACTAAAAAAGCTAAGAAGATAGTTAGGCCAGCATTAGGAGCTGGAGCTACTGGTAAGCATGATGCCTTTAAAACAGCTAGTAACTTTTTATTAGGACCTAAAGCTAAACATATGGCTGAAGGTGCTTTTCATTTAGGTGCTGCAAGTGCTATAAGTAGTTGGACTCATGGTGTAGATGCAATGATGCAGTCAGCATTTGGTGGAGCTGTAGCTGGTGGTGCTTTTAGAGCTATGGGTAACTTTATTAATACTGGTGGTAAACAATCTGATAAGATAGTTAGAGGGTTAGCAGGTTCTTTATTTATGGGTTTACCTGCTACTATGAGAGGCGCTACAACATCAGAACAAGTATATGAATATTTACTTGGTGCATACTTTGGTGGTAAAGAAATGCCTTGGTATAAAGCTAAAGCATTTAAAGGTTTAGAAGCAATTGAAAAAGAATCTCAAAAAAACCCCGAACTTGATGTAACTAAAGACCCAAGATTATTAGAAAAATGGAACACTTTTGAGCCAGAAGTTCAAAAAGAACTGATAAAACAAGCAGAAAGAATATATGGTAATGCAGATGAACGTTCTGCTGCTGCTCATTTGTTAATGGACCAATTAGGTATACTAGATAAAGATACTAAATTACCTACTCCGCAAGGATTTACTGAGTTAAAGGAAGTAGTTGGTGGCCAAGAGTTGGTTAGACTTACAACGCCTAATAAAGTATTGCATCACGGAATATCAGGTGCAGGAGCAGGTTCTGATGCCGAATGGGCTAAAGCTGGGCTTGACTATAATGTTCCATTTGTTCATTATACGTTTAAAGGGCATGGAACTAAAGCGTCAGCTGGTAGATTAAGACCTTTATCAGATGCTGAACTTGCTGAAGCTAATGTAAAAATTAGAAAAGCAGATGAAAGTTTAAATAGATTAAAAGGTAAAAAAGCAAAAGATTTTACTAACAAACTATTACAAAGAAATTGGTGGCAAGTAAAAACATCTAATGGTGTGTATGTTATAGGTAAGATTATAAAAGGCGGTACAGAAATAGAAGGTGGTAGTGGTTGGGCTACACAAATGTCTATTGATGCAGGTAAAAAGCATGTTTATGCATGGGATACAGTATCTAAAAAATGGCATAGATACGACTATGGTTTAAAGAAGTTTAGAATGTTAGACAAAACACCTAAACTTATAAAGAGATTTGCTGGTATAGGTACAAGAAAGTTAACTGGCGAAGGTAAAAAAGCTATACAAGAGATATATGCAGTTACTTTTGGAAAGAAAAAGCCTAGAATAACTAAAAAAGCTGAAGCTATATCAGAAAAAGATATATCAGTTCCTACTGAAGAAGCAAGAAAAAGAGCTATTGAATTATCTGAACAAGCGGATATATTAACTCAAGAATTAGAAGCTCATATGGAAGCGGCTAATGATAAAACTTTATCTAAATCTCAAAGATTAATATCTCAAAAAGAAGGTGAAAAAGTTGCTAAACAATTAGCTGAAATTCAAGAAGATATATCATCTCAATTAAAAACACTTGAAAAAGAAGCTACTCAAGAGTCTATAGAAACTGAAGATGGAAATGACATAGGAATGATTTCAAATAGGCCTGTAGAAAAGAAATCTGTCCATTTTATAGACAAACACGCAAAAAAACTCTGGGACGATAAAGGGTATAACCAAGTAATAAAACTCACTAAAAAGGGCAATTACGCTAATATTTTACAAGAAATTATAAATAAGTCGGAATATTCAGGTAAAAACCAAAGAGTTGATACAGAAGGTATAATGCAAGAGTTTTCTGATTATTTAAAGCAAACTGAAGGTATTGACTACAAACCTAAAGAAGGCGCTTTAAATGAATTAAGGCAATGGCTTACTCTTAGAAACTTTGGTAAACAAGTACGATATTTAAGAGTAGATGATAGAGGTGTAAGTATTGCTGGTATAGATAAGATATATACTAGAGCAGGTAATAAAAAATTAAATAATGAACCTAAAAAGTTGTTAGAAGAAGTTTATGAAGAAATTGGTGGAAAAACTAGCGATAAAGAACCTACTATTGTAGTTCTTGACACTATTACAGAAAAAGTGGGTGGCAAATATGAAGATATGTCTTTATCTAGATTAAGAAATTTATCTGAAAACAATGAACAGTATGCTGGTAAATACAACTATCATATGAAGAGAGTTTTTAAGAACATGTTAAAAAAGGGTTATTATCCATTCGGAGGAAAAGGTGATGCTGATGCAATAATATTTACTAAATTACACCCTTTTGTAGAAGGTAAATTCGGTCCTTATGCAGGGCCTGAAACAAGAGAAATGCAAAATAAATATGCTTTAGAATTTGCTATAGATAAAGCATTAACTAAGTCTCAAAAGAAGGAGTTAGAAAAAGGATTTGAATTTTTTGCTAGGGATAACAATTATAAATTAAAAAATAGAGTAAGAGATATGTTTCTTTCTAATATATTTTATGAGATACATTTAAATGGTTTTAGACCTGATTTAGATGTTGACATGACAGCTTCTTATCAAAATGTATTAAAAAAGCTACTTGGCAAAAGAACAGATGTTAACGATTTTATACCAAACGCTACTGCATTAAATAAAAGAAATCAGATATGGTTTACTCCTGGATGGAGGTCTGACCCAGAATTTGTTAAAGATTATATGGAAGTTAGAAATGGTAAAAAAGGATTTGTTGATGATTTAGTAGTAGAAAATAATGATTTAAAATATAAATATGCTATAGTAAGAGATGTAGAAAAATCTTTAGGTAGAAAATTAAAACTTACTGATAAAAATACTGATAACGAAACAAGTGTAGATGGTATGATTATAGTTAGAGATGACGTTATAGACGCTATAAATGCAGATGCTGGTCAACCTGTTTCAGGTCAAAATAAATCATTCATTGTAAGTCCTGATGGTACAAAAGGTGCTCTTTTAGGTAAATATATGATGCACAGTGCTGGTAAAGAAGCTACTGAGGCAATGCAGAAAAAAGGTTTGCATTTTATTATGCAAGAATCTGCTGTTAAACAAAGAGGTACTAGAGAAGTAGGTAACTATAGCATATCTAAAGATGGTAAAGATATGAGTATTCAGGGAGAAACTTATACAATGCCTACAAGAGATGTTAGATATAATTACTCTGTAAAACAAGATGTTCATATGCTTGACCCTAAACGTATACCTAAACAGTTACTTATGGCTATGGGTAGTAATACTTTTGCTCCTTTTTCTAATGATATTATAACAGACATGTTTAATGAAACTGTCCAAAAAAGATATGTGGGAAATCCTAAGTATAATAAAATGGTTGATAACTTTATGAAAAATCCTCAAGAAAAAAACTTGAAGGAAATATTAGACAATATAGATGAAGTTGGTATAGAGAATTTACTGCATGCTATAAAGCATGGTCACACTGAGTTTACTGAATTAGCTTATGCTAAACTAATGAAGTTTAATAGAGAAGCTATGCGAGATATGGTAGCTTCAGGAGAAATGACGCAGGAACAAATGAATGAGCATGAGAATAGTTTAGTTGAGTTTAATACAGGAACAGACAGGCTTATAAAAGAAGGTAGTCAATGGTCTAAGTTAGAAAAAGCACAAGGTAGAAGTGGAGATATAACTCCTTTGTTTCTACATAAATATATAAGGCCTCTTAGAGTACAAGTTGTAAGAAACTATATAATGGAAAACATATCTAAACCAAAGATAAAAAACTCTGCATTATCTCGTATGAGAGGTTATGATAAATGGATGCAACAAAAGTTTCCTGAGTTAAACAATAGAGATGATATATTTTTCTTAGATGATGCTTATAAGTCTCTAAAGTTAGAAACTCATATAAAAGACTATGAACAAACTACATTAGGTGAACTTTGGAACGCTTATTTAGGTAAAGGTAAAAAGAAACTTACTGCTCAACAAAAAGCAGATGCTGAAGAAGTGTTTAGAGCAGCTACTGTTCGTGTACCTATGGACTCTACTAGTGGTGCACAAGTGTTAAAGTTTAAAGGATTTACTGATAGAAAAGGTCACGGTATAATGATGCATGCTAGAGCTATGGAAGCTGAAGGTGGTGCTGACCTTGATGGTGACGAAGCTTTTGTATTCTTTGGTGGTAGAAAAGGCGGTAAA
>VTLG01004165.1_pt1 | contig 33684 bp, 17 predicted proteins | sample 4694571 | NCBI WGS metagenome assembly VTLG01 (sample SAMN12604809, study PRJNA352737) | marine metagenome | biome: ENVO:00000447; feature: ENVO:00000209|ENVO:00000569|ENVO:01000036; material: ENVO:00002151; isolation source: viral sequences binned using virsorter ...
TCTGCGTCGTAATCTTTTACTTCAGGAACTTCAGGGATACTTCCCCTAATCTCTATAAGTTGCTCAGAGAGTAGCCTTAATTCCTCATCATAATACTTAACTTCAGGAACATCAGGAATATCCCTTCGTAAGTCATTAATTAAACGTATTACTTCTGTAAGATCTTCTGGTTCTTCTTCTACTTCTTCCTCTTCTTGCTTATTATTAGCACCGCCTCCAAAACCTCCATCTTCGCCAGGATCGTTAGCTCTCATGGTAGGTTCTTCTACCATAAACTCCTCAACAGAAGGTAAATTTTCTTCTTTTATAATATCATCAATTGATGGCAAATCACTGGGTTCTTCAGTAAAATCATCTATTGACGGTAACTTATCCGACATGCTATTAGTAACCTTTGTACTTGGGGATTTTTCTCCCTATCTTATTTAGAAGAACTACTAAGGTCACTCTCTTTTATCATTTTTGCTAACTCTGCAGTGGATCCTACAAAGAGTGCATTATTAACTGTATTAGGACCTTTAGGTTTAGATTCTTCCTCAACGTCCTTTAATTTCTTTTGAAGATCCATTAACTTATCAGTTGCATCAGAAACACTCTTAATCAACTGTCCCGCAACTTCATATGCTCTTGGCATTTCACTTTCTTGAGCCAATTCAAGAATTCCATTAATTGCTTCTTGCCCCTTTTCAATTATACTATAAAGATTACCTCTTGTATATTCATAATCTTTTTCAATATCATCTTTACTCAATCTATCAGGCTTTTGAATACCTACAGGAGAGTCTTCAACATTAGTCTCCTCTACTACGACTTCAGTAGGAGCAATATTAAATGCTTTGTCTAATTGTTTTGTCATACATAAGATCCATCAAATCCAAAGTCATCTCCAACCTCAATAAGGTCATTATCCGTGCTAGTAATCGTTCCAACATCAGCACCAGATACATGACCCGCTGCGGTAGTACCATCCTGTCCTCTAAGAACAGTAATTACATTACCATTGATTTTATCAACATACATTGATTCATTGTCAACAACAATGTATTTGTTCACTGTCAGAGAACTTCCACTGTCTACTTCAAATGTTACATCTGCCAAACTTATATCATTAGTTAAGTTAGTGGCAACAACTCCATCGTAATTCTTTGTTGCCCTTGGAGTAACTGAATAAGTAACATCTCTTCCACCCGTTCTGGAATCTGAACCAGAAGAATCTGCAGCGATATATCCAACACTGACCTTTTTGATGATATCAGTAGCAGTAGAAGAAACAGGACCAAAGAGATAAGTCTTTGCACTAAATCTCAAAGTATATAATAATACTCTTCTTGTACTAAAATCTCCCTCATAATCATCAGTCATAGTAATACTTTCTAGTACCACAGGAATATCTCTTTTCTCTCCAATTGCTTCTACAAGATCAACTGTAAGAGAATACTGTGGTTGAAAATAAGGTACTATTTGCTCAACAATCTGAAGTGCATCATCATTCAACTTCGTCATAATGCCAAGTTCAAAAGTCATATTATAAGGAACAGGCATATATGTTTTCTTTTCAGATGCTTTATCTGAACTAGCCCCAGAAAGAAATGTCTGGGTTGTGGTTACTTTTCTACTAGGATCATATGACATTCCAATCATCTCAAATGACATTCTTGGTAATGTAATCTGAGTTGCCTTATTAAGATCCGGTTGTTGCTCAAGACGTGCTAAAAACTTTTGAATAGGTCCATAAGCAAGAGGAACTTTAATGACACTGGTAGTATTGTCATCAGAATCCTTATGCTTAATGTTCAATCCATTAAACAGAGTACCAAAGGAAATAATGGTTCTTCTTAATATTTCGTGGTAAAAATACTCAAACATTACTTAATACACCTATCAGCTCTATTTATGGATCACCAAATGGGTTACTATCCGAGAAGTCTAATATCGCGTCTGCTGCTGTTTCTATATTATCATTATCTGCAAATGCAGTCACAGTATCATCAGTGTTTATAACTCTAATCTCTCTAGTTGCACTCTCACCTACAAGGTCTTCTCCCTTCGTCCAAGTACCATCAACTATCTTAATTTCTAAGACACCAGTACTTGCATCCCAACTATTAACAATACCAGTGGTACTACTTGCTGCACCGGTAACAGTTTCACCTACAGCATAATTTCCAAATGCACTTGTATCTGGCGCGGCAATGGTAATAGTAGGAGTATCTCCTACCGTATATCCAATACCAGCATCCTTCCATCTAATAGCAGTAACAATACCAGCAGAACTTATAATTGCCCTTGCGGTTGCAGTAGTACCAACCCCAGGACCAGCTACAGTTACTATTGGTTCCAGAACATATCCAGAACCGCCTGCAGTAAGGGTAACAATACCAAGAGTACCATCTGCTATCTCTGTTGTTGCAGCAGCACCTACACCTGTCTTATGAATGAATCCAATACCAGGAGCAACTGTATATCCATAACCAGAATTCCTTATTTCTACTCCCTGAACCTTCGGTGATTTAATTCCATCACAGTCAATAGCATCACTGTATAATGTAGCAATTCCTACAGCATCAGTTCCTCCAGATGGAGCAGAACTAATGGCAACTCTAGGAGCACTAGTATAATCATTTCCTCTATTGGATAGAGTAACTTTTCTCAATCCACCTTCAGTTACAATTCCAGTAATAGCAGTTGCTTGAACAGCATCCGTAACCAAAGTAAGAGATTGAATGTATCCCTTATCTACTGCAGTCTCATCTACAGCATCTACACCAACATCAATAAGCTCATCCTCATAACGGAAGAGTTCACATCTCAATTCATAAACATAATTCTTCTGTAGCATGTAGAAAGGTTTTTCATGCTCTACATACTTAATCTCAAAAAGTCTATCTCCTAATGGAAAATAAATTAAATCCCCTTCTTTAGGTCTAGTGCTTAATTCTATATTAGGTATATTCTCAATAAGAGGTGAAATATAATTAGAATATCTTTCTTGAGATATAATAAGGTTTAAATCATCAAGTTCCTGAATTCCAAATTTAGATAATAGAGTTCCTACTCCCTCATAACCTTCATATGTATCAACATATGCTTCTATGGGATAGGCATCAGTAAACTTAGATTCAATTACTTCTCTAATAACAGTAGTTTTAGTCACATACTGTCTAGGGAGGTAATAAATCTCTACTCCATAAATTTTAAGCTGCTCATTAATTAAATCTTGTACAAGATTCTGTTCGCTTACTGCTCCTTGTTGAAAATATGGATTAAGTACCATGGCATTAACCTACCATGTCTAACGGTGGCAACTCATAGGTACTGGACATTTGTTCCATAAGGTAATCAATGTCTCGTTGACCATCATCATATATTTGCCTACCGTTAAGTTCTATCCCTCCAGGAAGTTTTACTCCTCCAAATTTAAGTAGATTTTGTCCCCACTGTCTTTTCATTAATGCGACAGCATATTTCTTCAGGAATAACGAATTCCAGACTCTAGCATAATCACTTGGATCAAGAAGTCTATAACAATCCATAATCAACCAATCACCTTCACTAAGACTATCCCAATCTATATCCAAATATAATCTATCTTGTCTCTTATTAAATCTAATTTGCTTTTCTGTAGTTAGAAGAAAATTAATATCTTCCAAATACGTTTTTGTCATTGCATAAGTAAGAAGTTCAGTGGCACCCCAAAAATAGATATCATTTAAGAATAACTGATATTTAACACTAAACATATTATTAGTTACAGTGTTACTTCCATCAAAATGGAAGATTTTTGTTACTCCTAAAACTTCAGGAGGAACTTGTAAGAAATTATTATTTTCTTCCCAATTAAAAGATGATGTTATACCAACAGTAGATGTAGCAGTAGTTGTGGTTATTCCTACAGGATCCGTAGCACCTGGTCCCTTTGATCTATCAATATCCGTTTGGGTTATTTGATATTTTAAGTATGTCTGTGCTGCTCCATCATAAGTTCTCTCTTGGAACATCTGCAACGCATCGTCAATCAAATCTTCACACTGCTCCGTGGCTAGGTTAATCTCCAGAACAGGAGCACCCAACTGCCTTAAACAATATGTTTTAAAATCTGTCCTACTTGATGGTTGCATTTAGACAATAACCCTTGATATATTTATGAAGGCGCTGAAGCAATACCCGCATTGACCTTGACATTGCCAGCAGCGAGATTGTAAACAGTGGAACCTGAACTTACTAAAATATTATGAAAATATCTACCTTCACTGAAATTTCCAGTGATATTATGTGCTAAGGAACTGATAAATGTCCCCTTTGCAGCACTAGAAAATCCCACTACAAAAGTGCAGCTAGCTGGTTCTGTTGCTCCCACAGCAACACTTTTTACCATTTGAGCAGATATTGTCCAAGGCGTATTATCAGATTGTGTAAAATTAAATGCAGATCCATTTACATCTGTTATAGTATATTGATCCCTATAGTTTGCTCCCCCATTAATTACTATATTAACACCCTGAGCAACTCCTGCATCTGGATCGAATTTAAAAGAATGTTTTGCCATTAGATACTTCTCTCTGCTAAGGCTTTAAGTAGTGATTTAATTTCACCAATCTCAGATTCTAAATGATTAAGTCTTTCACTCTCATTTTCCTGAAATTCTTTTTGAGCCATATAAGACTCATATCCACTCTTATTAGTGTTAATAATTGCATTAGATTCGGTATCTCTATAGAGATAATTTTCGCCTTCAACAGGTATAAGATTCTGAGTCATATTAAGCAAGGGCAATAGCTCTTAGATCCTGAATTACAGGAACAAGTGCCTGGTTAGTGGAAGTCATAATCAATTTAATTCTAAAGATCTTAAAGGCAGGAAGTTCATCAATTGACCATTCAATTTCTTTAAATGATCTTGGACCTGGTACAAAATCATAGTTCGAATTTTTCTGCAATTGAGTATTTGGTGTTCCATTATTGGCGGAAGGATCTATTACTCTACCAAATGTCCTACCCGTATCAAGGTTCGCATATCCAGGGAATGGTGTAAAGATTACTGTTTCTTCAATATCATTTTGAATTGCATAGAATGCTCTAATATCATTTGCATCATTAATGGCGCCAGTTAAAAGAAGTCTTATAGAACTAGAAGAATTCTCTAGTATAACCGGTTTAGAAGCATAATAGAATGCATTAGGATCAGTATCAAGAGTGTTTACCCTCTTATCATTAACATAATCAGTAATTGGTCTATTAATTCTATTAGAAGTAAATATCACATTACTCTTACTTAAATCAATCATTGGAGAAAGCTTACTTTCAACACTCAATAAATTCATATTTAAGCTGAATGACTTTCTTCCTGGAAGATTTTGCAATCTAGCATCTTCATTAACCTTAGAGGCAATAAGTCTTGGAGTATCAAAATAATTTTGTGCCCCTAACGAAATAGGTTGGAATCCCTTATCTACATAGGGAGCCTCTGATCCATTAATACTTTGACCACTAACTGTTCTAGCAGAAGCAGATATTGCAGTCATCTTAGGACTAATTGTTTGAATCTGAGGAGTTATTATCTCAAATGGAACATTATAAGTTGCCTTAACTTCGGATCCACCAACTTCCTTAGTGTGATTAAAGAAGAGTTTTTCAAATGTAGTTCCATCTCTGGTAGTTATATCAGTACCAGAAGTCATATCAACCTTTAGGTAGTAATAATCAAGACCTATTTGTTCACTAATATCTGCATCACTTAAGGTATGGGTCTTATTAATCCTTAGGAGAGATACCCCATCCATTTCATACTTATAAACTAAGTCTGAATCATAATGCGGGAAGGCAGTTGTGCCATTTCTTCCTCTTGTAATACCAGTTAGATTTTGACCAGAAAGACCTGTATATTTGATAATCTCACTACCAATCTTAACCAGACCTGGATTAGTTGCACCAACACTAACATTCTCAAACTTAGCAAAGTTTTCTGTACTTCCTACAGAAATATTTCCTGTAGAAGATGCAGTATAATCAGCACTTAAAGTTGTTGGAGTAACATCAGATTTCGCTCCCTTAATAGTCACTTGATTGACATCAGCGTGCATACCATGATTTCGCTGATTTACCTTAAAGTGCAATCCATCATAAACGGTTTGAGGAGATCCATCAAGAAGGACATTGCCACCAAAATTACCATTCATGGTTGTAGCAACACCAACAGCAGTATTATAGGTTAATGTATATCCTACTCCAACGGTAAAGTCTCCTTGAACTTCATCCAATGTTAATTCATTTACACCAGCAATTTGCTGAACACTTAACCTTAGATTTCTACCAACTGAAGCAATACCAATAGAAGAAGCGGTTACAACATCTCCTACAGCATATCCTATTCCACCATTAGCAATGGTTGCTGCTGCAGCGACTCCACCACTAATTGTTACATTGGCAGTAGCATTTCTTCCATTACCACTAACATTAGTTAGAGTAATATCACTATAAGTAAGAGCACCACTGCTTGGCGTATATCCAATACCAGCATTAAGAATATTAAGTGTTCCGTGTGCGGTTCCAGCACTTCCTACGTATGTACCACTAGCACCGGACTTCAACTGTACAATAGTATTTCCTTTTGTTAAACCAGTATCCCGTAATGTAGTTCCTATTCCAATTCTAATAGTCTTAGAATCAATGTCAATTGGATTTGCTCTCAGTTTTTCAATATCTGTAGGTAATGTAGGATTAAAGAATTGTACAGATCCTTCTTGTGCAAAGTTTGCTCTATAGAGCTTAAACTTCATATCTTCATATTGACTAGGATCCCAAGTAGAAGCATTCTGCGATTTGAATAGAGATCCAAGAATTGGTTGAGAAGTAACTAAAATTGTTCCTGCTTCCTGAGCAGTAGATGTTACATCTGCTTCTCCCATACGAGAAATCCAAAGTCGATACTCTGTAGAATCAGAAAGGAAGACTAAAGCATATTCTCTCTTACCATTCAGATAAACTGGAGAATCAAATGTAACTGTAGTAGCTACTGATGCATCCTCAGATACGTTGACATCGGCAGAAGATATTTCAATATCTGCAAAAGGTAGAACCTTTAAGGTAGGAAGACCACTTTGAATTTCTCTTAATTGACAGAAAACTGGTAAAGTAGGATCCTTTGTTTTAAACCATACATCAACCTTCGTAATAAAGACACCTTCAGTATCATCAACAAAGAATGATTGTGCTAAAGGATCTCGCCTTGGAGGTGGTGGTGGTGGACCAACAACTACTGAACCACTGGCTGTTTGTGTTGCCGCTGCTCTACTGGCTAACGTTCTATTCTCGCTAAAATCTTGATGTGTAACTCTTGCATTTCTAAGGGAGAGTGTAACTTCTTGAGTATTATCAAGATCACCTTGAGAATAGAAAATCTCTTCTGCAGAAGTAGTTATTTCTGTTCTATCATTAGTAGAACTATTACTTAATCTAAAGATTCCTCTACCAGTTTCAAATACTGGGTTTCCTGGAACATTGCCATCAGGAACCATATAAGATCCTTGTACAGTTCCTACATTATCCGTAATGAACCTTAAATTAGTTAATCTAGCAACAGCACCACTCTGCTGACCTCTAAGAATCATACCTGTCTGAACCCAACCCCAATATTCAGGTTGTCTTTCATCTGCTAAACTAGCTAAATCAACGTTTAAAAGAGTTACATTACCAAGGTATTGAGAAGGAACATCTAAATCCCTATTGTAGGGATTCTGAACATAGATATCATCTCGACGATGGAAAGGACCATACTTATGATTGTTTATAGCAAGTCTAAATGAAATATATGGAACAGAAGGTGCAAAAATATCCTCAACCGTCTCAGAAGCTGACATAGTTCCAATTACATTCTCACCCCAAGCAAAATCACCACTAATCATTTCGATTTCTAATAACTTAGGAGTCATAAAGTCATTGACATCTACATTATCATAGAAACCATATACTTGAGTATTTGGTTTCATTCTCCTGCCAGTGAACGAAATGTTCCTTTGCCTCATAAATTGGATTATATTTCTACTTACAATCCTATCTCCTAAAGATTCAGTATCAATTTCTTCTCTAACAGTATGTTGAATACCGGTTCTATTTTGATCAAGAGTAGTTGTGAGTACTACACCAGCCGTAACAGTTGCATCAACAATATCCCTATCCTCGCCGTCACGGAACTGCCTTCCATCTAGGTGCTGCGTTCCCATCCGAACATCGAGGTTCATGTCAAGATCTTGAGTCACATTATTAGTTTGCCAAGCATCCCAAATTACAGGACTTACACCCAGCCGACTACCATCAGCAGCATCAGTGACTTCTGCTTGTAATGCATCTGCTACTCCTCGGAAAGATCCTTCCATCTGGACATCTCTCACTTCCACTCTATTAACATCAATCCATACATCTACACTTGGATCAAGGTCAATAGCTCCTTCATAATTCAGCACTAGATAAGGAGTTACGTTTTCAGTGCGTGTAGCAAATGGTTGATTTACCCACTCCACATCATCATAATCCAAACTTACAACTTGACCTGTTCTCTTAATATTCGTACCAGTTATATTTTCTAAGAAACTCAGATCAGCATTAGTAGAAGTTGTAGTTCCTAATCCAGCAATTGCATCAGACCCAACTTCCAAACTAACAGAAGTAGTATAATGTGAAGGTCTCAACCTTCCCATTTTAAGATCAGTACTATTCTTAACTCCAATACTAAGATCTTGAGTTCCAACTGAAGAGAAATTATCAATTAAGAATCCAGATTTAAACCTATCTTTTCCTTGAGAATCAGCAATAAAGAGATTAGCAGTATTATTCTCTAGGAGAGAAAGAGTTGTATAATATTCAAGGTTCTTAATTCTATTCTCCAATTTAAAGATATCACTCATTTGATATCTCTTATGATCTACATATGTAATTTGTGCGTTCTTAACATCATAAAGATATGGAGGAAGTGCTATGTTTGCAACATTTATAGCATCATTAACTGGTTGAGGTAGCTTAGGATTGTCTGCAGGTTCTCCTATTTTAACTTGAAATACTCCATCAGTAGTCAAATAAATCCTATCAAGCCTTGGTAGATAATAATTAAATGCTATTGTCTCAGATTCATCAGACGCAAAGATATATTTTGTACTATGCAAATCATCTGTGAAAGAGCGTCCCCCAAATTCAAATGGAGATGCTGCGTCCACCGCTACTGTATAATCATCAACTCTTGGACGTGCATCAATAATATCAGTATTTCTAAACCCATGTACCTTTTGAATTTGAGTTCCATAATCAAAACCTTCATAAGAATTGGCAGTTGTAATATCTCCCGTATCATTAGATTCATAATAACCCTTCGCATAAACAATTTTCAAACTCTTAGTAGGTGCTACAATTCCTTGCTTCCTTAAAAGATAACTATAATCATAATAAGTCAAAGTTTGACCATTGTAGAAAGTGTAATTGTCCGTTATATTATTACTACCTTGATCTAAGGTAGAAGCAATAGCATTAACCCCTGATTCTAAGAAATTAATAATTTCTCCATTTTGGAAAGTATTCTTATTCAGGTAAACAAAGCTTATTTTACCACTATCAACTTGAACAGCATATGTTCCTCTTGCTCCACTTAATGTTCCTACAAATTCTTCTCCAATTATTAAATCATCAGTTTTACCAGTGGGACCATCTAATGACCCAAGAACTATATTAGGAAGGGTAGGTTCAGAAGTATCCGAAGATTCATATATTCCATGAATTTTAATTACATCAGGAACATTAAGAGAAATCTTCTCATCTTGTACTCTGGTACCATAAGGATAATTCCCATATGTTAGTCCGTCATTTCTAGTTGTAGAAAGAGTACCAGCATTTGTGCCAGACCCTTCTTTTGATGACTTATTAACAACATACACGTTTATAGAACTCTTCTTCTTAGATTTAGAAGTTACTTTACTCTTTCTTAAAGTAGCAATTAATCTAGCTTCTCCAGTAGCATCATTAGCTCCTAATCCATTGATTTGAAGACTAGTACTTCCATTAGTAAAATCAAATTGATCAGATGAAAGTTTTTCTGTACTTCCATCTCCTCTTGTCAATACATACCTTTCTTCATCAAAAGGTAAGAATACTTGATTAGAACCAGCTTCTGCTGAGAGAACATTAGAAGAATTATTGGTGATTGTTACATCAAATTCTCTTCTAATAATAACACTACCACCATCAAGATCAACTGAAGAAACATTTCTCTTAGGTAAAGGAGCAAAAATCCTTTCATTGTTCTCAGTTTTTTCCGTGTATGTAGTTAAAACGGATAAATCTGTAACTTCTAGTGCGGAAAGACTAAGACCACCATCACAAATTCCACTTACAGTAGTAATTCCACTTATTATAATATTATTAGTGTTTACAATATCAACCTTGGCAAAGGATGGGTCACTATAACCAGGACGTGTATACCTAACATAATTACCACTCGTTACAATACCAGGGAAGGTTAGATTAGGACTAGTGACTGTTGAAATATTTCCAGGACCAGCAGATGCGGGAGTTAACTTAGCAACTCCAATTTCAAAAAATTCTGAAGGAATAACATCAGCAGAGAATGTGGAACCTGCACCAGCATTATCATGATTAACCAAAGAATAGACAGATCTTACATCTCCTAACCCATAATTAGTCCATCCAATACTTACTCTACTATCAGATGTATTATCAAAGACTAATTTTTCACCATTAATAAAGTTTCCAGAGATTTGGTATACAGTTAACGCAGTTCCAGCACTTACAGCATTCTTAAGGAATGCAGTTGCTCCACTAGAATCACCTTTAACATGTGTTGGAACACTTAAAGTAACTGCTTGATTTATCTGCAAATCCCCATAAGTCTGCACATCATATACAGAAAGATCCCATCTATTTAAATTATAATTACTTACTTCATAACCACCAGATTCTAAAGCATAATCATAAACTCTGGCAATTCCAATTTCCTTTCCTGCAGGAGTTAAAGAACTCAACCCTACTCTATCTTTCCGTAAACTAATAGTTTCGGAAGTACTAAGACCAATTTTAGGTGATCCAGATGCTCTATCAAGTCTTAATGTAGATCCAAAAGTAAAATTAACTGCTTGATTTTCAAGTAGATTAGTCGTTCTAGGTTTGTCAACATCTAAAAGAGTAGGTGCAAGGGATTCAACTTCAAATCCTCTTACATATGCCTTTCCTGGCCCAACTTTATAAACCATCAAATCTTCAGATGGTTTTTGACCAGAATCAGTTAATTGATTTTCATTATAAAGACCATTATTACCTACACCATCATTTAAACTTTCTTTAGCAAAAACATCATATGCCTTAACATAATAGCTTCCAGATTCATCAAAAGTTCTCCTAGCAAACTCATTTGCCAAAAGATTATATTCTGTCTTATTGTTTATCTTTCTTAAAACACCATTTTTTACATTCGCTAATTCAACAAAATTAGGAACATCAAAAACATCTAAATCTTTCTTTGCTAAAGAAGCAGTAATTTTTAATCTATCTCCACCAGGAGCAGCATAGTTATTAAATCCATTAGCATTATCATTTAAATAAGGATCTTCATCAGCATTTACAATTTCTTCAACAACATCCAATCCAATCCTATAACTGGGATTATTGTCATATTGATCAAGAATAAGAATCTCTGAAACAACATTAACTAAATATCCTCTTAAGAAATATACACCTTCACTAATACGGAATGCAGATCCAACAGAACAAGCATTCACTGCTATAGTTCTTGAAAATCCTTCTCCAGCAGTAATAAAACTACTTCCAAAAGTAATATTGGAATCTGTAATCAGATTCTCACCATCACTGAAATCTCTTGCTGAATTATTATTACCAGATTCTCCATAACTTACATAAAGAGTAATATGACCTCTATCAGATTCAGTTGCTGAAATTACTTTTTCAATCTTCGCAGTTACACCACTAGTTTCTCCTCTAATGGAAACACCTACTAAATCATCCTGATATAAAGATATAGGAATTCCAAGAAAATTATCTTCAATCTCTACGGCATAAAATTTATCAATATAAGTTAAATCACCAGGAATTACTTTAGCACCTTCCTTAAAGAAATGGTTACCAAATTGCTCTACTTGATTTTGCAGCATAGACTGCAAAGTTGTTAGCTCTCTCGCTTGAACTGGAAAACCAGGTTTAAAAAGAACTTTATAGTAGTCTTTAGCTTTCCCGCCTATTTCAGGTTCATTGAAGTCATCAAAATAGGGAGCTACGTTAAGATTAGTTTCCTGAGACATAATTCCTTAGAATTGCAAAATAACTTTGATATCTTCTTTTTGATTGGTAGATCTAGTAATCGACGGTCTATTATCAACATAGATGATATTACCGGAATATTTTTTCACCTCTGGTTGAGATACGCCCTTTATAAAAGACTGTCCTAAGTTATATGTACGACTATTTATTACCGTATTAATACCCGGATTAGCAGCACTACCAAAAGAAGTTTGAATTGCTAGTGTTGCACTACCACCAATAATATTAAAAGATCCCCCACTGCCTATATCAGCAGTAAATCTCTCCATCGTAAATCCATAAGTTGGGTCAGTATTCTTAGTTCCATCAGTATTAAATCCACAATGGAATTTATCCTGCCAATACTTCAACACACCAGTATTTTGATCATAAGAAACTACCCTACCAAAAGCAGTTGATCCTATACCAATTGTCTGAGTAATCTGAATATCTGGATTATAAGTAACTCCACTATAACCAGCTCCAGCTAATTTAAGTGCATAAACTGCACTTGCTTTATCTGATTCTAAGTTTGCAGTAGATGAATACGCTTTAGGACTCTCTACAACCCCAACTCTTGCTATTTGATTTCCAGTTACAAAATCGGGATTGTCTGTATCATTTTCAATTCTAGAATATAAAAGAACATTATAAGCACCCAATTCTCTATAGATATCAGCACCATGTCCTCCTTGAGGAGGAATAATAACATTAAACACAGGAGCAGTAGTTCCTGTAATTCCCTTAGCAGCAAGATCTAAAGTACCGAAGGTATATCCAGACCCACCATTAGAGATTGTTACATTGGAAATTTTAGCATCATTATTAGTAGTTACTGTTGCTTCTGCACCAGATCCATCACCTTTGATTGGAACTTGAGTATAAACCTTATTAGCAGTTCCTACTCCCACACCTCTATCGCTAATAGTTACAATCTTTAATTGTCCGCTACTTGAGGCATTATTTCTAACAGCAGCATCAGTAGTATTGGTTGCCCAATCTTGAGGAACTGGTAGATAATTTGTAGAATCAAATTTAACAATATCACTAGGACTAATAGTATAGAGATATTTCCAAATATAACCATCACCACTCGTTCCCGCTGCCCGTGGTTCTAAATCAGTAAACGTGGGTTCATCCAGCGATGGTCTCCCAGCAGGATTGTCAGGGGAAGTTCCATTTTGAAGACAAATATAAACTCTATAATCACTATTCAGTATATAATAGTTTGCATCATATAAGGTTACAGAATCAGAAGGTTTAGCTACATCAGTTGCACTAATATTATTCCGATACATGTCATATGTAATACCTGAAGTCCAAGTAGTTTTTCTAACAACTTGTCTCACATCAGACTTGTTGATTTTCTTCAACGCAACCATTGTATCCCAATAATTATCCTCTTGATTAAAATTATCAATAGGAGCAGGTGGAGTAGTTTCCCAATCTGCATCATAATCAGTTGGATTAGGCAATCCTACAAAAGAATAGTAAGAGTTGGCTGTTGAAGCAACTCCTGCCACAAAATTCTTAGCATTTAATATACGAAGTTGATCAGTTATAATTGCAGCCATTGGACAATAGTTTTTTTACTTATTTAGCAGAGAATTAGCTATAGTTTTTCCATTTAAGAGGATAAAGCCTTCTGACTATTCCTCCCGTTATAATTCCAGTCACTCCATCAGTAGTATAAGCATTATATGCTTGAGCATCAGCCCTATTTCCAAAGAGAACTTTACCCCAAGAGAAGTTTCCATAATAACCACTATATCCAAGACCGCTTATAGAATTCCAGTCCTTAACACTAACAGTTACTTTAGCAACTGCAGTTAAACCAGCACCAGTCTTAGATTCTGCTGCAGTTACCCCAATAGAAACAGCAGCAACTTCATATACATTATCTATAAAGGTTGAACCTATTCCTAGAGTGCTACTATCTTGATAGAGAGAAGTTACTCCATTACCCACAGTTGAATTGCTCACCGTGAAGTAATATCCAGTACCAATTCCACTAACAGTAGTAACTCCAACAATATCAGAATCTCTTAGTTCTGAATCAGGTGGAATAAACAAATCAAATACCAATCCAGTTGATGCAACACCAACAGTAGTTGTATGAACACCCGTTATAATTCCAAAATCACCTTGATATGTTACAGTAGTTGCCTTCCCTCTTACAGGAATAGGATCCCCAATAAGAACTTGAGGTGGATTTGTAGATGTATATCCGGACCCTGGAGTAGATCCAATAGTTATAGCATTTACAACACCGCTACTTATAGTTGCCGATGCATATGCTTGACACTCTCCAGGAGTTGTTCCAAGTCCAACAGGAGAACCAATAGTAACCGTAGGAGCAGATGCATAACCATATCCTCCTCCAGTTATACTAAGGGAAGTAATTGTTCCTGCAGTAGAAACATTGGCAGTTGCAGAAGCAGAAACTTTACTATCTTGAGATACAATCTCTACTGTATATGTGTTTAAATCAGTATTATTTTCATTAATAGGATCAAAGAATGGTTTTGCATTTTGAACCCAAGCACATGTTGATGCTACACCAACACTTTGAATTAAGAAAGCAGTAGGTTGGACAAGTGGTTCATAATGAACTCTATCTTTTCCAATTCTAATTCCATCAATAAACTTATCCTTAGTTTGCTTACACCATTTAATTGGTCTTAGTAATGTATCATCAGTAGTAATTCCTGGTCCACCATAAGGATTAGTATTAACAGAATCGGTAGTATTGATTCCAGTAACAACTCTTTCGTCCTGAAGCAATCCATATCCTTGATTATATGGATCTCTAGGTTCATTCAGTAAGGTAAGTTCATCACCTATCTTTACAGTTTCAAGTACATCCTTAAAGACAACATCAATATCTCCAGTTCCTTTATAGTAAAGAACCTTGGTAGAATCTCCCTTCTTGGGTGCTTCACTGAATTTAAGAGTGCTTCCCCCGCCGAAGGTATATGCTTGTCCTGGGACTTGAAGAATATCATTAATGAATACTAATAGAACTGATTGAACATCAATTGATGATCCTTTAGCAGCTCTAATTGTAAGGTAAGTGCCATCAAGTTTAATTGGGAAAGACTTATTATTACCATCACACAAATCATCAAAATGGTCTAATACTTCTAAATCGCCAATAGTCCATCCTGCAAATGAATCACTAAAGGTATCTTGCAGAGTGAGCTGGAATTCCTTATAAGTCAAAGAAGGATCTGTAGGAATTCCTGCGGTTCCTCCAGTATGAACTGTTAATATTTCACCTTGACCATATGCATATCCAGTATTTTTAATTGAGAAATTAATTATACTTGATCCTTGCCCTACTACTACATCAACCTTAGCATGAGTTCCTATTCCTTGAGTTGACTCAGAACTATAAATCAAATCTAAATTCTCATAAGATTTAGGATCATCAAATTTAACTTTCAATTCTTTATTAACCTTTCCACCTCTAGCATAGAAGTGAGTTCTGGTTGATACACCCGTCAGCACCTCAAATTTCTTATTATCAATAATCTTAGTAACTGTAGATCCACTCTCAGCAGGATCTTGACCGGAAGTAGAGAAGTTCTTCGCCCTAGGAGCAATAATCGCTGCTTGAACTTTTCCTCCACCCTGATAGAATGTAGGAACAGTAGATATACCAACATTAACAGTAAAGGTAGTTGTAGTTCCTACACTATTAATAGGAACTCCCGCATATGTGGGATCAGGCTTCCTTGGATAACTATGCTCTGTAGCATGTGCATCTCTAGCACATGTAAAGGTAAGAGATTCTGTAGCAATAGCAACATTCGTACCTTTAATCATACTATGAACGGTACTACCTGCTCCAGTAAGAGTTAAAACAAGATCACCATCTGAAGGATCATAGGTTGCAGCAGAAACATTATGATATACTAAAGTAGATATTCCAACATTCAGAGTAATTGTAGTAGCAGTAGTTGCCCCAATAGAAATTGAAGTATTAGAATAAGGATCACTAGGACGTGGATAACTATGAAGTGTTTGATAGTTATCCATTCCACACCTAAATGTGATTCCATTATCTAACATCCTGACAGATTCTCCTGCCTTCGATAGTCCATTTGAAGTTGCAGATACAAAGGAATGAATTCCTGTATATGCGGATGGTCTTCCTATACCCTCCTCTAATACATTAACCTCAAATGTGTTGGTTGTAACCCCAGTAATCGGTAACCATTTATTACTTGAATAATCACTAGATCTTGGATAAGTATGATTAGATCCATAACTATCTTTTGCACAACTAAAGGTTAAAGAATTAGTTGCAAATTTAACTCTATCACCTGTAGTAAATGACTTTGCTGTTCCTACATAACAAGTCATAATACCAGTATTGGGATCATACTGTGCGTCTGTTATAGTCTCAGTTGAAGATCCTCTTAAAGTATGAGATCCGATTGTGAGTACCATATCACCAGTTGATCCATTATAAGTCGCTGTGGATGGTGTGTAGAAGACGCTACCAGAGGTTCCAACGTTAACAGTGATTGTATCATCACTAACAGCTGTAATAGAGGTGTTAACGCCCGTTACAGGGTCTGTGGGACGAGGATAAGCATGACTTGTAATACCTGCATCCATTGAGCAAGTTAATACTATGCTACCAGTATCAAATCCAACAGTATCACTGGTAGTGTAAGTATGCCCACTACCAACTGTTAAGACCATAGCACCAGTGGTCGGAGCATAAGTAACATCTGTAGGTACAATCGAACCAATACCTGTTACAGTAATAGAACCGACTCCTACACTCACAAAACTATGAGAGTAGTTGCCACCAACAATCAGGCAACTAGTTCCCGCGCTAACAAAATTATGTTGATAATTGCCACCAGAAACTATAGCATTAGAAGATGCACGTTTAAAGGTATGTGCATATTGATCTCCCGGACCAGCAACACCCACATTAACTGTAACAGTTCCATTATGCTTTATTAGTCCATCATCAGAAGCAGAAACAAAAGTATGAGCAGAAGTATTGGATGATGGAGTTACATTAACAGTAAATGTATGAGTTGTTTTATTAGATACTTCTAACCATCTGTTATTTACAGGATCAGTAGGTCTTGGATAAGAATGTTGAGTAGCATGACTATCTTTAGCACAAGTAAAGATCAATGATTTATCCACAAGTCTAATCAAATCTCCATTAGAGAATCCATGACTAGTAACTGTTAAAGTTAATACTCCTGTAGTAGGGGCATATGTTGCATTACTTACAGTATAAGCAGTTCCATCATTTGTAATAGCAAGTGAATTATTATATGCATAATCAGCACCTCTAGGATAATAATGTGTAGATACACCAGCATCAATAGCACATGTCATTCCCAATCCAGTGAATATTACAACACTTGATTTATTAGTAGCATTGAATCCATGAGCAGTGCTGGTAGTGACCGTCATAACACCAGTACTACTTGTATAGTCTGCTGTATAGATTCCAATAGGACCAGCATAATCACATGTAAGGGCAATACCAGAAAGTTTGATATTTTCTCCTCTCTGTAATCCATGAGGAAGATGTGTTGTAACAGTAGTCAATCCAGTAATTGAACTATATCCGACATTAGAAATATCTTTTGGTCTATAGAATACCGCAGGATTAGTAATTGCGATTCCTGTGATACCACCGTTTACAATCTGTCCTGTACCAACTCCGGTATAATTAGCAGCATACAAACTTGATGTTTGAATTGCTACATTAACTGTTGGTTGAATATTAAGTCTATATCCACTACCGCTAGTACCAATACCAATAGATTGAATGGTTCCTGCTGTAGATACGACTGCTGTTCCTCCAGCAGCGACTAATGGTTGCAATCCGAATCCTTCAGTAGACCCGACAGAAACAATAATTCCACCTACAGGAATATTTGCATTGTTAACATCGTAAGTAACAGAACTTGCTGTTCCTGTGAAGAAGATACTAGAAATACCAGCACTTTCCTTCATGTCATAATCTTCTTCGCGAGATTGAGTTCCCTCAGGACCTTGGAAAACACCATTGATTAAAATTATACCATTACTGGTAGAGAATCCAGTAGCACTTGTTCCACCATCCTTAGTTAAAGAGAAAGTCTTAGCAATTCCTGTAAATTCATTTGAAATGTCATCCAGGATCAGATTATTAGTATATGTCTCTGCAATTGTTCCTGTCTTTCCACTCCTCATAAAGGTTCTACCTTGGAAAGTAGAATGTGTAGCAATCCCTACCCAATCTCTATCATCAGGTGCATTAGTATCTGATGATATTGGTTCTAGCCCATAAGGTGCTTCAACAAAATGAATCTTATTCTCACGAATATTATAATTACCCTCAATTATCTGAACCAGATCACCAGAACTATGAGTAGAAAGTCCGGTACCCATCCAGGGTCTATCAACAAGAATAATATTAGTACTACCAAGACCAACAGTGTTGATCTTCATAATCTCACTATTAATTTGAACTAGATCCCCACTAAAGAACGAAGTTATTCCAGTAAATTCAATTTTCTCATCTACTAGGGATATATCTTTATCCAGAGTGGTAGTTATTGCTCCACCGACAATAGGAGATTGGAACCAATTATCAATTGCAATAAGTGCCTTAGCATTCTGATTAGTTGATGTAAAGGAGTGTGAAGTTCCAATACCAACAGCACTAATATCAAACACTACAGGATTCTGAAGAAGTGCTTTCTCAGGACTTGCTGCCAACTTAATCGTACTATCATTAACTTTAACAGCATATACAGTTGGTGGTACTTTAGTAGTTGCTCCAAACCCAGGACCACTAGTTGAAGCAATACTAATTGCTTGAGTAGAACCTATACCTGCCCATGAATAAGTAAGTTCTTCACCACTTACAAAGTAATGATCTGGAATGGTAATTGTATCCGAAGAAACGCTAACTACATCTGTATCACTTGCATCTACAAATCTTTGGAATATTGGCAACTCATTATGAAGTAATCCAAAGGTTCTCTTAATATCACTATGAGTTCCTCTATACTCCGCAAAACTGGAAGTAATCTTAGCAGATTCAAAATCAAGAGATGAAACCATATCATCCTTAACCACACTTAAAACATTCTGGAATACTCTTACTTGAACCTTAATATTATGATTTGGAATAAAGGTTAAATGATTTCTACCCGAACCATCATTATTAGCACCAATAGTTCCTAATCCAGTAGTATGTAATTGAACATTACCATATTCAGTGAATGCATTATAATCATCGTCATCACATGCAACAACCTCACACATCTCATAACGCTTATTAGTAGTATCCTCCAATTGAACAACATAGTATGCAGCATGAGAATCTGCATGATACTCAGCAATAGTGTTTATACCAGGAGTTCCTGAAGCAGCAATAGATGTATACCAAGAATCTAGCAGACCAGTACTTAACTCTTGAGCCGTTCCCACTCCAGTTGCAGTAGATGTACTACTTGCAATGGAGATAGACATTGCACTTACACTATGTCCTACACCCAATGCGGAATCGGGAGTAAAGTCAATTTTTAGTCTTGAACCATCAATATAAGGATAGTAAGTTCCAAGTCCACCCACTCCATAAGGACTGAGATTATTATCTGTTAATTGTCCATATTCCACTAGATCAACTGTTGATCCATCATGAATTAAATTAAGTTCGTCAAACTCATAATAAGAACCATCATTTGCTCCAATTTCAACAATAACCTTAGCAGAACGATAAGTAGATGCAATTCCTACAATAGTAGTGGCACTATTCGTTCCACTAGCCATTTGTTTATAGTGAGAATTAATATTAACAATACTTCCTAAAGCAGTGCTACCTATCCCACTATTATTACTCAAAAGATCATGTGAAATATAAGTAACATCATAATTATTATCCTCATACTTAATAGGATAGAATTGAAGTCTTCCTTCTTCTCCACTGACATTCCAATCAAAAGATCCTAAATCTGGATGAGTTTCTATTCTCGCATATTGATTAAGATATCCATTTGTTCCATCATGAAGAAGTGATACAAGAAGAATCTGTCTTTCCTTAGTATATCTCTTATCTCTTACATAGGTAAAATATTTTCTAGTTCTATATGCAGTTAATTTATCACTATTAATAACAGCATATCTTGTTGATCTTGGTTTGTGATTAAATTCTCCACTAAAATCATCAATAGTAAGAACCCTGTTTCCAACAGATTCTGAATAATCAGTCAATGCTCTATTTTCAAATATGATTTGATTAGAAACTAATGCTGTTCCAATTCTAACTGCTTCTTCAGATGCTAAATCGAAAGTATAAACGCAATGAAGATGTCCTTCTCCTGTTAAATCTGCAATAACTTCAGCATCACTATCAAGACCAAAAACTCCACCTGCATTTTCTGCTTGAGTTTCAACAACCATATCTGAGAATTTTAAGAATCCGGAAGTATGGTTTAGTGAACTAACAGCATCATTCCAATCTTCATAAGCAACTTTAGATTTTAAAGAGTAAGAGAAGTACTGATAATAATCGTTATCCGGCAATCTTTGAACATTATTATTCAAAACACCGGTATCATATCTCCATCCCTTATTAACCTCAGAATAAGGGCCTAATTTAATATAAGAATCAAAATCAACTTTACTCTTAATACGACCCTTAGTGTTAGAAGTTTCGCCAGTAAGAATAGATCCAACCACAAGATCACTATCAGTAGCAACTTTAAGTGTTTCTATCTTATTATTCCAACTTTCTACAATTCCACTATCCTCACCAGTAGTGACAATTTCTCCATCCTTAAAGTCATTAATTTTTAATTTTATATCAAAAATTGGGAATTGCTTTTTAGGAATTATTCTACCAAAAGAAGTAATAGGATCAAAATAACCAGGATATTGATCACCCTCCAAAACGGAGCTCATATCATAAACTATAGAACCTGTGTTACCACCCAAAGCGGCATTTACTTCAGTAACAGGGAAAAGTTTATAGTTATAAGAGGAAGAGTTATATCCTAACGATGTACTTCCAATACCAACACTGGTATTCTCAATAAGAACGTCATCTCCTACAGCAACAGGGAATAAATCACTAAATCCAGTATTAATTCCTACAGTTACTAGTTTAGTAGTGCTATTATAGGTAATGGTATTAATTCCAATTCCATTGGAATTGTGAATAGGTATAATAGTTGGGAGAATATTATTCATCCCATAAGTATTCTGTACTATCCTTACTTGAGTAGATCCAACATTATATTCTAAAATAACATCATCAATTATCTCACCAGTATATCCATCTAAAACAACTAAACCGGGATCAGTCAAGTAATTCTTACCACCCGATGAAATACCAATACTCTTGAATGATGTAAGAGGTTCAATTGTAAGAATTTCTGGAAGGTTGAGAGAAGGCTTCAAAGTAAAATCAGTAGGATAATCAAATCCAATATTTTCAATTGTATCCTTTTGAATTTTACCAATCGAAGTACTTTGAACTTCTAAAATTGCTCCCTTTCCATATGCCGAGGAAATTGTATTAATACCTGGATTAAATTCATACTTTGTGCCGCCGTTAAGAACTTCAATCTTAGCAATAGCACCATAAGCAGTTGAAGACTGAGTAGTGTAGTAAGAATTTGCAGTGGCTGATGTATAAGAATCTTCTTCAGGATATTTTCTTATATTATACTTAAAGGTGGTAGTCCCTAATCCAACTACTTTCTGAGTTCCTGCATACTGACTATCAATCAGATTAATCTGATTATTATTAATTACATCAGTATCAACAACAATCTCCTTTTTAATATCCGCAATATAATCTTCATCAATAGCTTCTAGATTATAATAAAGATTTTCAGGAATATCATCATTTAAGAATAACTTAACAGTAGCATCACTCTCTAATCCAATCTTACCAGTCTTAACAACCTCAAACTTATTAGTAATTCCGGTAGATTCAAACTTATATTTAAATTCAGGATCCTTATAAAAATTAAAGGTAAATGCTGAATATGAAGTTACTCCAACCTTGGATGATAAAGTAGAATCAGATAAATCAAATGTAACAATCTTATTTCTATAAACATCAATCTGAGGATTAATCTCACATATAGTTCCAATTGTAGCACTAGTAATATCAATATAATTGGGAATATTTAAATTTAAATCATATCTAGTTTTACATAACCTAATCTTATCTTTTGTATAATAAAGAACATAGTAAATCTCTTCATTAATTAATCCGCCAGAAGGGGAAGAAGCTTTATAAAGAATCTTATCACCAGTCTTCAATCCATGATTAAGAATAGTAATAGTATCCGCAGCAGTGTCTATAGCCGATGCAGCCCAAGTAGTAGAGTTATATACTGCTCTTCTATTATCATCATCATATTTTACTGTTATAGTTTGGGTATCCTTTCCAAGATTTGTAACTTGAATTTCATCACCCAAGGATAATCCATGTGTAGAAGCAGTAGAAACAGTAACAATATTCTGTCCAATTTCACCACTTATAACAGTTCTCTTTGTAGTAAAACTATGATAGTTTCCTATACCAAAATTCTGGAAATAAGGTAACCGTTGAGTAGTAGTTGAACCGACACCAACAAAAGTTCCTGTAGTTCCTAAACCTACTCTAACAGTCGAAACTCCAATAAAATCTCTTGCAACATTAGCAATATATAAGTCTTGACCTTCTGGTAATTCAAATGTAGTTCCAGATGTAATACCAGTTATAGGATGCCAACATTGAATTCCAGTTCCCCCATGATTTGAATAAGTAACCTTCTCACCAGTCTTCAATCCATGATTAGGAATATAAATCTGACTATAAGGAACAAATACTTGTGTTACTCCCAAACCAGGCATGGAGAATACTGCAGTAGATCCAACACCCGCGATTGCTGATGTTCCAACACCTACCGATTCATTGGGGTTAAAATAAATCTCTTTATTTGCGCTATAACTATAATCTGTTTTAAATCCAGTATTAATAGTAAATTTACGTGGATTTTCTCTAAGAATAGTAGATGAACTATACGCAAATCCTACAGTACCATCAACTGCTCTTCTAACTCTAATTCTTTTACCAACTTTGTCTATATTAAGAACTTTAACTTTCTCAGTATTACCTATTCCAAGAATATCATTTTCCCTAATAAATGGAAAATCAAGGAATCCAGTAGTATAGAAGTAAGTAGTTAATCCTGTTACATTAGTACTTCCAATACCTAAAGTAGTTACAAAATTATCTGTCCTAATACCTATAGTATAATCATCTCCTAAATGAGCAAAATAAGTGCTTAAACCAGAAACAGTGATTAATTCACCATTCTGTAATCCATGAGGAGCAGTGGTAAATCCAACCACACTTCCTCGACCATCTACAGTAGCAAATTCAACACTAGAATATGAAGTAGTTGCAACACTTACTGAAGAAATACCAGGACTGTAAAGACTCTTAACTTTAGCAGAAGCATTATTTCCACCTGTTAGAGAATTGTCAAATAAGACTCTATCCCCAACATTGTAATTATTACCCCCAGTTAAGATGCCAATAGAATCAACCTGACCAGTAGAAGCACTGTCAATATTTACTGTTTGATTTCTAACATTATCAGGATCAAAAACAAATTCATAATCACTATTAGAAGATTTAAATTGATAACCTAAAGTATTTCTAAACCATTCTGAATCATTTAAATTAAATTCTTCTTGATTTAAATCATTACTCCAATTTGATGCAATGGGTTCTGAGTAAAAACTAGTTCCAATAACATAAGGAAACTCTGGTCTATAATATCCATCAAAAGATCCAGAAGTATCCGTTTGCCCACCTTCAATAGTAGTAAAGTATGCATAAACCCCATTAGGATATTCGGGTGTTATTCCAAATCTACCATTATGTTCATCCAGATCTCCACTATTCTTAAATGCATAATCTTCATTGAAAAATCCTTGTGGGAAAATAGTAAGAGATGGTCTATTAGAGTGAGAAATCAATTCATACCCAGTTTTCAATGCTCTAGCAACTCCACCCTCAGGAGTAGTGTATCCATAAGGACCATAAATGGGATTTCCATCATAAGCCCATCCTAGAAGTGGTGAATGCCAAGAAGAAGTTTGTTCCTTCTGTTGAGCCATCCTTAAATCACCAACACCATATTGTATTACTCCACCATCATTTCTTACAAATACAGATTTCCTAAGTTCCCTAGGAGCATACATGTGACAATACTGTAATCCAAAATCCTCTCTATCTGAACGAGCAATAATTCCATCATCTGCACTTATAGTATCTAATAATTTACGGAATAGATTAACTGTCCACTTCTGAAGATGTCCTTTAAGTTCACAAGTAGATCCAGCAGGTTTTATAGTAATAGTAGTGGTATCATCATATCCAATGCCGCCACTTATTACCTTTACTTCTTTTAGTTGTCCACCTTCAACAATAGGAGTAAGTACTGCATAATCTCCACTTCCATTAATTACAAGATCAGGAGGAGCATTATATCCTGTTCCGTTTCGTGTAACTAATACTTCTTGAATTTTCCCATTACTAACTACCACCATCACTTCAGCATTTGATCCTTGACCATTAACTTCACCTCCACTTCTAAAGAAGAATTCGGGTTGTCTATCCCAATTAACAATAGTATCTGATCCGTAAGAACTTCCAGCGTTAGTTAAATAAACAGACTCAATCTCTCCTCTAACAATAGGTTGAACCTGTGCAGAGAAATCTTGATTAGCTAATGTAGAAACTCCAGTATTTCCTGTGATAACAACAGAAATTGCAGGATAATTAAAAGAATGTATCCCACTACCAATCGAACTTAACTCAACATACTGTTCACTATCAAGATACTCTGTTTTAGAGGTAGTTCCTAATCCAACAGGAGCAAGTTTAAAGGAATTAGTATTTTCCTTTTTAACCAAATATTCTAAGGAAGTATTAAGACCATCAATAACAGTTCCTGTTGTAGCATAAGTAACAGTCTCTCCTGTCTCATATCCGTGAGAATCTATATTGATAACATTAAGTGAGGTACTGACACCAGTAGTTTGAGTACTTCTCTTTTTATTTGTATATCCTTCACCACTATTACTAACAACAATATCGGAAATTATATTTTTCTTTGAAGTAGAATTAATTTCTTGTCGTCCGACTCCATAACCACTAATGAAAACAGTGTTTATTCCACTTATAGCATCCTTTTGTTTGGGATAAATCTTAACTGTTTGAGCATCTACTACACCGACATGATAAAGTGATCCGGTAGTTAAACCACTTAAAGCAGTTTGCTTACCTGGATTATATACAACTTCTTCATAATCTCTAAACTTATGATAAGTGGAAAATCCAATTAAACTAGTAGTAGCACTTCCTGCTTGAATGAATACGTCACCACTCGATCCCTGATTAGTTGCATCAAAAGAAACACTATGAGATACAGATCTCATATTGACTTCTGCACCTGCATCCTTACCATTTCCTCCAGTAATAGTAATAAATGGAGTACTTACATAATCAAATCCACCATCAATAATTTCAATTCTTTGAAGAGATCCTTTTACTGCACATATACCCGTTGCACCACTACCAACAGAATCTACAATATCTAAACTAGGTGGAGTTATTACATCATATCCAGATCCAGGAGATTCTACTTCAATACTTTCAATACCTCCATAAAATATAGTATCTGATGATTTGTAATTTAAAACCTCAACTCCATTAATTAAAATACCTGTTCTTCCAGGTTCAGTTATATAATTACCACTCTTATTTTGAGGATCTTTTACTTCTCTGAAAAGATTTTGTGCTTCTATCTCTTGTCTAGCAAAATCATAAGCTTCAATAACATTAGAAGTTACAATTCCAGAAATAGAGATATAATCGCCATTATTAATATTAGATCTACTTTTTGCAAAACTTAATTTAGACGCATCAATTCTTCTAACAAAATAAAGTCCTTCCTCAAGTTCTGGGAACTTACTCATTGAAGTTTGAATCCCAGCAAAACCATCACTATCAACAACAGTCTCTTCTTTCACATATGGTTGATAATAGATTCTATCACCAGTATAAAAACCATGATCTAATGGAGCATTTGGATCATTAGCAAGTACATCAATCTCAGTTCCACTATACTCACCACTTAAGGTAATTTTTCTACTATAGGGATTAATATAGGTATCCCGATAAAAAGGAAGGGATGGGGATCCAACTAAAATTTGATTATTAAAGTTGGTGTAGGTATTTTGAATATTTGCATTATTCCTATTCAGATAAGGATACCTGGTAGAATCTACTTTTGTTAATTTTCTTTGAACTTCATAAGTGTAATTAGAGAATAATTCACCCTGTCCTCTAATAGTAAAGATCTTAGCTCCAGATACAGAAACAATATCACAATCTTTGTTTACTCCATCACTTCTCTTAACAAGTCCTCTATCTCCGGCTTTAAAATTATGAATATCATAAGATGTTACTTCATAAGTATAATTTGAACTATTAGTTAAACTAAAATCACTAAGGTTATAGGTATTAGCAACATTACCAATCCAATTATCTCTTCTAGTAGTAACAGAAGAAATTCCTAAACTCTTAATCCTACCAGTATCATTCTTAGAATATAAATGAGTTTCTGGAAGTACAACCTCTTCCAAGACAGATCCAATTCTAACTTTAACTACATCATCAGTGGTTATTCCAGCATAACCATATGCACTAGCATCTAATCTAATTTCTGCTGCTGTTCCAATTCCAGAAACAATAGTAGTACTTGCTATACCAAAAAACTGAGTAATAGATTTGGAAGAATAAGATGCTATTCCAGCTATTCCATTATCATATTTAAAAGCAATCTCTCCAGATTGTGCAAACCCAACAGTAGAATCAACATCAATAGTGGTAGATCCAGCAGAAACAGGAGTTATTACTAATGTTTTTGGATGAACGGAAAAATCTCCATAAAGAGTGCCCTGCAGAGTTACATCTTTATTATAATCAGCATCAAAACTTAACTTATAGTATTCTGTATTACCTATAGAAATTTTTTCTACATCTGTAACAGATCCATACGCTTCTGTAATGCCATATTTTTCAATAGCATCTTGATATAAGGTATTATTTAAAAGTTTTGTAGGATCTCCCTCAATGCCTTCAACAACTAAATCTCTAGTTCTTCTCCACCCAGCATCAGATGGTCTGAATAAAAAGTCTCTTGGTTTAATAACCGAAACTTCTTCACCAAATAATGCACCAAATAAAATTTCAAATGATCTATCAGTACCCTTTGAAGAATAAAAATCTTTAGATTGTTTAATAAAAAGATTCTCGTTTAAATCAGATATTAAATTTCTTTCAGCAAATCCTGGAATAAATTGTTGCTTTAACTTATTGAGAAATTCAATGAAAAATAATCCACTTAAATTATAAACCAGAGGGCCTATAGCATATCCCTCATACGTCTCCACAGTGTGCCGTGCTGCCTTAGAAGAAGAGAATACGACTTCTTCTGGGGAATTTATCTTAGAGTATTGAGTAACGCCACTGAACCCCCTTACACACCCCTCAAAGGTCGTATCTGTCTTACTAGTGTAGGTAATTATTTCATCATTAATTTTAAGAAGTCCATATTTCTCAGGGAATCCTCTTGTACCTGTTAAAATATTACCGTCTTTATCAGTACTGGTACTTACATTAATAGTAGTATCATTAATTGTTATGTCTTCACTTAATATGCATGTATTAACATTCTTAAAAATTTCATCAAGTTTAATGTATTTGTCAAGATTTTGGACAAGATCACTAGCTCCACTAGGGTATTCCTGTGAAATATAATATTGTTTTAAAAAGTCTACAAGAAGCGGACTCTCCTCGGCAATAAAATCTGGAAGTTGATTCTCAACTATCGATTGGATTTTAACTCTAGTTTCCATATCTTATCTTACAAAGACTCCGTTTGAATAACTTGACGATACTTGAAGGGTACTTCCTGAAATTTCTGCTCCAGATGCAATTTCATCAGGCCACATATTAATACTTACCTTACTAGTATCTAGTTGCAAATAAAGATCCTGTAATCCGATAACATCATTCGAATATGGAATAGCTTCAATCTCAATAAGTGGAGTTCCTCTATTAATAGTGGTTCCTATAATATTAACGGGATTTAATTTAATTTCACCTTTTTTATAGTCAATAGATCCAATATTTCTTCTAATAATTTGTGGTTGAGTGGGAGAATCCAATCTAAAGAAATTAAGAGTTCCCATATGGTCATTAGTAGGTATATCCGCTAGATATACGGTTCCTGCGATTCCACTAACCCTAAATCCAGAAGATTTGATATTATACCCGGCTTGATGGGCAATATGGAATCTATTACCATAACATACTTCATATTCAGCAAAACTATTTAATATTGCTCTCAAATCTCTTCTCATGACCACTGTAGTGATGTTAGAAGTGACAGATTGATTACTTTCATCAATTATATTCAAAAATTGACTATATTTGAATCTTGCACCAAATTTATTCAATTCTGTTGAATCAGCATATGTGTTAATACTTGAAAAAATGGCATTTTTCGCCGAATTAGCAGAAGGTGTTAAATTTGGGTTATAATAGACATTTGAAGCGGTTTCAATGTACAAATATTTCAAATCTACTATTTCTGGAACAATTCCAGCAACAGTATATTTTTGTAACTCCCTTTTTATGTTATCTTTGATCAAATTTGACAAATAACGGTCATTATAAGGTTTTATGCTAACATAAACCTTTCCAAATCGAGGTGGAGTAAGAGTTTCTCCGCCATAAGCAGAAACTGACTCCGTTTCTGGATAAATTGTCGGAATTAGTGCTTCATAGTCAGATGAAGTGACTGCTCTGTTCCGAGAAGCATAAACTTGGGTTCCATATTTCTTAATTGACTCTACACTTTCAATACTTTCGCCAGAATGTGAAGAATCAGTAACTGAAATGAGTGAAATTCCAGTTTCTATTGCTCTATCTGAATCATCTTGTAAAATTCCACTAAATTGGAAGGTAGAAAGATTATTTGCAGCACTACCATTACAAACAACGTAATTTGCTGCAATAAATTCGGGTTCTTGGAGTTTTTTACCAAAAATACCGTCTCCAAAAATTAATTCATACTCTTCATTTTCAACTTCTTGAATAAAGAACACTCTAGAAGTGGGAGTAAGGTCAAAAAGACTATCAGCAAGTGTATATGTGTTTGCTGCACTTGAAGTAGCATTAGCACTAACAGTTACTGTAAGTAAACTAGTGTCAATACCGGCATTATCTAATATAAATCGCTGATTTGGAGTAAAAGAGCTAACTGTAAAGGTTTTTGTAATTCTTGTACCTTCATAAATTGTAATATCGTTAAATTCTGCAATATTATTAACAACAGGAACGGTAATATCGCTAGGAATTGAAAAAGAATAACTTTGTTCACCAAATGGATCCGTTGTAGCAACAACTCCTGCCTTTAAAATGAGTGATGCAGGTGCATTGGTAAAATTACTGGTATCAACAAAGAAAGATACCTTTGCTCTTGCTGATTTTCTTGATCTAGGAACATATCCAATATTACGAGCAAGAGAAACAACATTTTCTCTTAAAGTTGCACTATCAATGAATACTTCATTCGTTACCATGTTGGTATTGTATGAAGTAATGTAAGTGTTATAGGCTAACGTATCAACGATGACTGAAAGATTAGATCCTTCAAAGTCATAATCGGTAAAATTGGAGTTTGCCCTTAGATAATCCTTAATTGAGGTTTTTATCTGGTCAAAATCTAGATCTGCGTAATTTACTAATGCCATTATCGTGTTGGTTGTAATGCAAATTCTAATTGTTGAGGTAATACATCAATTCCTACAATATCATATTCTAAAGTTACGTTAAATTCACCATTGTCATAATTTGGAACAACATCAACATCAGTTAATACTACCCGTGGTTCAAAGTTTTCCACTGTTATCTTGATTTGATCACTAATTTCTTCTGCAGTTAACTCATCAATGTTCTCAAAAAGGAGTCCAGTGACATCAGAACCTAAAAGTGGGTTAAAAAACCGTTCCCCAGGTACTGTTAAGATTAAGTTTCGTATAGAACGGGCAATTGCGGTCTCATTTTTAATTGCAATAAGGTCTTCATTCAAGGGATTTACCTTAAATGAGGAGCTTATATCCTTAAAAGACTGACTTACCCGTTCTAACGGCATGAAATTATAAAAATACTTTATTTATTGAGTTATTTATTAAGGAATTATAACTAAAATTCTGCCAAAGGGATCATATCAGTGTCATAATCAAGCCCATCGTCCTCAAATTCACCATCTTTACGCTCATATAGGTCATTTTGGAGCATTTTATCACTTTTTTTAGGTGTTAGATCATCATTTGATATTTCACGAAGCATTTTTTGATGTTGGTGATTTGCTAAGTTGTCTAAAAAATCGTGTTCTTTCATCCTTTTTACCTCTCTTCACTAAAAAAGGACTCTTCCGAGTCCCCTTTATTTATTTTCCTTGTCCTCGATACCTTTTAGGTGGTAAGTTACGAGAGGTCGCGGCATATTTAGTATGTTTGCCCCTTCCTTGACGAGTTTTTTTCGGTGCCGTATCACTATAAGTTGTAGAACCCCATGCACCTGCTTTAGTTTTAACTGCCATAATGGAATTTAATGTGGATTGTAAGATTTAAGGTATAAAACGAACCCACAGATGGATAAAACAACTATGAGTCCGAGCAACGCGATAACATTCATTTATATAATACGAGTTTTTTCGTGTCCCACTCTAATCCGAGGATCGCACCAGATCTGGAAGTCTTTGTCAATAGCATCTAAACAGAAACTAACATCCTCACCACACATGTCTTGTACACCACCTGATTCAAAAACTTGCATCTTAGGAGCAAACCAAGGATACTCTAGTGCCTCAAATACGCCCTTCTTAATAAAGACCCATCCGAAACCAGTATAGTCTACGGTGAAAGGCTTGTTACGCTTACTCATGGTCTCAACGGTTTCATGATTCATAACACCGCCGTTCTTGCGGAAATCATCTTCCTCTAACCAGTGTGCTACTGAGGTTGTTTGCCCGTCTTCTGTTGCATACCATCCTGCACTGATTGGACGATCCTTGGTGGCATCAATACTACCATCTTCATTAACTGATTCAGCAGGTATTGCTAAATCACAAAGTTGCCAGAACTTCTCTGTGTTAAAGACAATATCCGAGTCTATCCATAGTTGATAATCATAAGTTAACTTACCATCCCATGGAGTTTGCTTAGGTCCTCTTAATACATTAGCACCTAGACACTTACAACGTGCAAAGTTAACCATTGATGAATAATCCTGGGATATCTGGATAGACATACCATTCTGAACCATATCAAAGCATAACTGCACAAAGTTTTTCAGAAAGACGTATGAACATCCACGTCCAGGAAGACAGAATACAATTGTCTTTCCTTTCATCCTTGCTTTAATAGCATCAATATCCCATTCAGCTGGTTTCTTCTTTGGGGTATTTGCTTTAACCGTAAATCCTTTTGCCATAATTGTTTAATACCTTCAATTCAATTATACACTGATATATGTATTGTGTCAATAAGAATCACTCCCAGGCGGCTCGGTGTAGATAACCTTACCTGGTCCCCCATAACCTACCTTGGGAGCTAGTTTAACATATGACAAATCTTCATTAGTATAGTCAGTTTTTAACAGACCTACCATAACATTTAATAATTCCCATTTTTCTTCGAAATCTTCTTGTTGCAAATTATGATATAGTACCTGATCCCTTGCATATATGTGATAGGTTGTATCGTTCATTTCTCCGGGGGAATTTTTTATATTTAGAAAAAGGTATAGGGGGTAAAATTTTTTGGAGCGATTTTTATATATACATCTCGAATTTGGTTCGTTGTAGGTTAGAAGGACCCACTTTTTTAAGCCGGAGGCAACGCGGCGCCGGTAGGTAACAAACAACGCGGAACAACTGCCGAATTCGTTATACTAATACACTGTCATATTCGTGTTCGTTAAGTGTTATAAACTGTGTGTGTACTATGTGTTACTTAGATATCATAACATAAAAAGGGCAGAGTGTCAACAACCCCGCCCTAATATGCTATTCAGTTGGTGTTACTTATAGGACTGTATCTTTCACCTCTACGATATCATCGAGGACGGCAAGGATTTCAGTGCCATTGTTTGCATTTTCCAGCAAGAACATTGCAAAGGTTTTAGACATTTTAGAAACGAACGGTTAGTTACACTATGAGGTCACTTTATACGTCACCCCATACTGATAACGAAGCACGCACAATAACACCTGACAGACTAACACAAACTACGTGCTAATCTGTCCTGGTATTTGTGTTACCAATCCACCGGAAGTGTCAGTTCTTCGATATAACTTTCGACTGACTCATTACCACCGAGGTCGAATACTTTATCCCAGTTAATATCACGGGGATTAAAGTCACTTTCTACATCTAATTCTAACGTTATTCTATACCTACTCTGTGTACGGTTGTAGATAGAAACTGGCATAGGATTGCTCCGGTGGTGGTAACTAATAGTACTATAACATATCAGTGAATGACTGTCAATTAGTGTCAGTTATTTATGTGTCCTTGAGTAGTACTTATGAACCTAAACTGTGGTTCTAGTTTGTTACTGAACTGGTTTGGTATTATACTACAAAATATTACCGAGGGTATTGTATATTTCGCTCGCTCGTGTTATACTACGCTCGCTTAGATCACAACGTCTGAGCACATTTAAGAACACAAATAATCTCACTGTTTATCACATAGTAAGGACACAGTTTCTATCACTTATCCACATGATTTCCACACTAATTAACACCCTTTTCAACAAGTATGTGGAAAACGTATAAACAAGGGGTTCCTATTTATTAGACCATTTAATACCTTATTTAATGCATTTATCCACTGATTTGTATTAGTTTTCCACAGAAATACCCTCCTAGTTGTGGAAAACTAAGAGGGCACACTTAGGTTGATTTGGTTATCAATTAAGAGACCAATTAATGCGTAAGTAGTCATCATCGTGCCATCTATCTTTTGCTTCTCCATTCTCATCTACAAATACAAATTCCTCACAAAAGTATTCACAACTGATATTACCTAATTCTTCACAAGCACGTAAAAGTTCACCTATTCTATTATCATCTAAGTCCAGTTCATCTATACAATAAGCAATGTCTTTTTCAAGTTGAGTTGTACATTTGTTGCTCATGATTTAGTCTCCTTAATTGTTAGTGTTTCAATGAGATTGTCAAGGGATTGTAGA
>VTLG01005879.1_pt1 | contig 33683 bp, 26 predicted proteins | sample 4694571 | NCBI WGS metagenome assembly VTLG01 (sample SAMN12604809, study PRJNA352737) | marine metagenome | biome: ENVO:00000447; feature: ENVO:00000209|ENVO:00000569|ENVO:01000036; material: ENVO:00002151; isolation source: viral sequences binned using virsorter ...
GATTATATCAGTAAGGCACTTTCTGGTCATTCTACAACCGCTACTTCAAGAGTTTATTTATCGGTTGCAAATGATAACACTCAAAATATTCAACAAGGTTTACACATATACAGAGATGATGATGATACGACTAATGGAGATGTAAAGGTAATTAGAGTTGGTGGATTGAGTGATACCACTAATCTTCATGCTACAGGTTCAAATGATTTTGGAATACAAATAATAAAAAAGAATTCAGCCAGTAATTACTCTAACATTGTGTACATTGGTAAAAATGAACAAAAAATAGGTGGATGGAATATTGATACAGATGCACTTTATACTGGAACAAAAGATACGAGTGGGTATACATCAAACGGAAGTATTACTTTAACTAGTGATGGTGAAATACATACACCATCATTTTATGTAGAAGCGGATGGGAGTTCAGCTTTTAAAGGTACTCTTACTATTGATTCTACTTTAGCTGATCAAATTAGTGGTTCACAAAATGCAAATTCTGCTTCTATGGCAAGTTCAATTGCAGGAACTCTTGTTGATTCTGGTTCTATTGCAGCGAAGATTCAGTTAACAAGTGCTGGAATGAATGTATTGAATAGTTCTGATCAAGCTATTGCACAATATGGTGCTGATGCAATTATTGGTAGAACTGATACAGGTCAAAGTAATATACTTATCGATTCAGATGGTCAGATAGATATTAGAAAAGGAACAGTTGTCTCTGCTTCATTTGGAACAACCACAACTATTGGCCCAACTGGTGGAAGTCATGTTTTAATTGACTCTTCACAAATTGCAATAAAGAGAGGATCAAAAACATACCTATCTGCTTCAGCGGCTGGTTTAGAAATGAGTGGTTCTGTAATGGCTTCAGATGGTAAACTTGGTGGTTTTGAACTTACCGCGACTGAAATTAAAGCGGATAAAGTTAAAGCAGCTGGTGATCCAGCAGCTGGTGGTAGTTATGTTACTAGTTCAATATATATGGCAACAGTAGGAGCTGAATTAGGTGATGCAGATTTCCAAATATCATCAACTTCAGGATCTACAACTAGAGATCCAATTGGTGTAGGAGCACGTTACGTATCAAAGGCCTCTACTGATGGCGGTAGAGTTGATTTTATGATGGGACAAACCAATTGGAATTTTAATAGCAGTGGTAGGTCTATGGTCCCTCCAGACTCGTCTCCGTTTCAAATTACTGCACAGACAGGTTCAGCTTATGGCTTGTCAACTGTCCTCAGAATAGGTGAATCTGCTGCAGCATATGGTGGTACTAAAAAGGCATTTGTTATTGACTATTATCATGGTGGTACTAGTGGTCATGATCATAGACTTAGATTCCAATTAGGTGCAACAAACGGTTCATATCTACAATATAATTCTACTGCTGAAACTCTTTATATGAAAACACCTACTTTCTTTTTAGGTGGTTCTGGTCAATACATAAGTGGTTCTGAGGGCAATATAGAAGTTAGTTCTTCTAATTTTCATTTAAAATCTGACGGTGACATTGTTGTTAGAAAAGTTAATGCGACAGCTGGAACAATTGGTGGTTGGACTGTTGGTACTAAATTATCAAGTACTGGTATTAGTTTAGATCCAAGTGTACCTATGATACAACTTGGAGGTAAAGAAAGTTGGAATGCAAATACTGATGGTATATTTATAGGAGGAACGGATGGTACTCTAGGGGGATATGCTATATCTGTCGGATCAGCTGAAAAGTTTGTAGTTGATGCTACAGGTGCTCTTACAGCATCTAATGCAATAATAACAGGAGAAATTACAGCAAATTCAGGTAAAATTGGTGGAGCAAGTGGTTGGGAAATTACTACTGGTACTATTAGAAAGGAAAATGTATTCACTATTGGAAGTGAACGAACTAGTCCAGTATGGTATTATGGTGGAGATGATGGGTGGACTGGAATAGCCTATGGACCAATGCCAACTAATTCTGATTTTAGTCATGCTTCAGCTACTGGAAGTTTTTGGATACAATATGGTGACAATAATGTTTTCAGAGTTGGAAATGCATCAAAGTTTATGAAATTTGATAGCTCTGCTGGATCATTAGAAGTAACTGCTGATGTGCAGACCGCAACTTCTGGTCGTAGATTTCATTTGGATGCTGATGATAATTTTGCAAAATTTTACGATACTGCTGGAACTCAACGAGTTAAAATTAGTGATACCCTAGAATATGACCAAGATGGATCTACAGTTTCGGGGTCTGGAATTCAATTATTTGGTACAGGAAGTATGTTCGCGATTGCTACCGATGACGGGTACGAATCAGGATATATATCAATGTTTGCTGGTGGTGTAGGCGGTTACAATGCTGGACTAAGATTTGCTTATACTGCTGATGATTATGTTACGTTTGGCCACAAGGCTACTGGATTTCACTTTAATGATTTGGTTACGGTGAATTCAAAAATGCAAGTCTGTTTTGCAGGAACAGTAACTTCTCCCTCAAATACTTTAGATATTAGACATACTGCTGGTGATGGTGATGATGGAATAATTATTGTTAGAAGTGATTCATCAATTACTTCAGGAAATTGGCTTGGCGGTGTTGGATTTGATGGTTCTGATGGAAATGTTCCATCTTCAGTAAAAGAGGCAAGTGCATACATTGGAGCGGTAGCTTCTGAAACTCATGGTACAGGTGATAAAGGTGGACATCTGGTTTTTGGAACTTCGACTATAAATGAAAACGATGATACTGTATCAAACGAAGTGATGCGAATAACAGATGGTAATACAGCTGTTACAGATGGTATTGGTAATGTATTGATTGGTAGAACTACTGAAGCGGCTACTACTAAAGACCCGAAGCTTGAAGTTGATGGTTATATATCATTTGATGGTTTTTGTGACCGAGCTGGTACAGGTGGTTCAGATAATGGTGATAATATTATAAACTTTAACTGGGATGGCTCAAATCTCGAAGGTTGGGTTGATACTACGGAAGTTGTGAGTGCGATTACATCTGATTATCGTATTAAAGAAAATATAAGTAGTGTGACAGGTTCATTTAGTGATGGTATATTGAAAAAAATAAATTCTTTAAGACCTATTCATTTTACACAAAAATCTTGTAGTATTTATCAAGAAGATAGTACACAAAGAACTTCGTTTATAGCTCATGAAGTAGGAGAAGTTTTTCCAAATAGTGTGAAAGGTGAAAAAGATGCTGTTGATGATGAAGGTACTCCTATTATTCAGAAATATAAAGTTGAAGAATTAACAACATATTTAGTAAAGTCTGTACAAGAATTAACCCAGGCACATAATAATTTAATAGCACAGATTACAGGTAGTTCAGATTTAAATCAATTAAAGGCATCTGTGACGGGTAGTTTAATTGGAACATAAGGAAAAACAGGAGAAAATAAATGTTAACAACATTTGATGAAATAATAGAAATAACTTTAGAACACGAAGGCGGATATGTTCACGATCCTAATGATTTAGGTGGTGAAACTAACTTCGGTATCGCTAAACGATTCTATCCAGATGAAGATATCAAAAATTTAACGAAAGAAAGAGCTAAAGATATTTATAAACAAGACTATTGGGATAAAAACAAAGTGGATGAGATGCCTGAGCAACTTAAACATATTTATTTCGATATGTGTGTAAATCAAGGTAAAGGAACTGCAGTAAAAATATTACAACGAACTTGTAATGCTAAAGGTAAAGATTTAAAGGTTGATGGTGGACTTGGACCAATGACATTAGGTGCAATAAAAGACACCAACCCATCATTGGATAGAGTTCGTTGTTACAGATTAAAACATTACTATGATTTAGTAAATAGAAAACCTGAACAAGAAAGGTTCTTGTTTGGTTGGTATAGGAGAACATTGGAAGTTTAATGAATAAACTAACACAATTTTTAACAGAACCTTTTTTAATTGAAGAGGGAGTAAATGATCCTGGTATTCTTAAAGCAGTGTTTCTTGCAGGTGGACCTGGAAGTGGTAAATCTTATGTTGCTAGTGGTTTATACGGAATACCAAAGAAAGTTAATGTATCTGCTCACGGATTAAAACTTGTAAATCAAGATAAAGAATTAACTCGTATGTTAAAGAAATATGGATTTGGTACTGATTTAGATAATATGCCAGAAGATTTATTTAGACAACTTACAGATCCAACTTATGATGATTATAGTGGAATGAGAAGTAGAGGAAAAGAGATAACTGCTGCTCGTAAAAAACTTTATATGAATGGTAGACTTGGAATGATTATAGATGGTACTGGTCATAAATTTGGTAAAATACGAGAACAAAAAATGGAATTGGAAGAAATTGGTTATGATTGTTTTATGGTTTTTGTTCATACGGATTTGGAAATAGCACAACAACGAAATATGGAGAGACCAAGAAAATTAAGTCCTGAAATTGTAAATGACAGCTGGCATGAAGTTCAGAGAAATAAAGAAGCATTTCAAGGATTATTTGGTAATACTAATTTTTTAATGGTTAATAATAATGATACATTAAGTGAAAAAGCTGCTACAAAGAAATTTAATATGTTGGTTAAAAAAGGAGTTGGTTCTTTTATTCGTAGACCTGTGAAAAATAATCTTGGTAAAAAATGGGTTGAAAAACAGAAGATAATGAAAGAGGATATTAATATTCCAGTTAAAGTTGGTGATACTATTCTTGTAGGTAAATTTAAAAACAAGAAAATGAAGATTAAAGACATTGGTAAAGATAAACATGGTATGCCAACTATCAATGGTAGAAAAGCTACAACATTCAGAATACATAAAACAGTTAATATTTTTGATGAAGCTTCAAAAATTAAAAAAGTAATTGGAATATATGGTGGAAGATTTCAACCATTTGGACCTCATCACAAAAAAACTTATGAATGGTTGAAGAAAAGAGTAGATGATGCATATATAACAACTACTAATATCAAACAACCACCACGACATCCAATGAACTTCAAAGAAAAAGTTCGTCATATGGTTAAAATGGGTATTCCTAAAAATAAAATTATTCAAGAAGTAACACCTTATGTAGCAAAGAATACATTGAGTAAACATAATTCAGAAACTACTGCAGTTGTTTATATTTTTGGAAAGAAAGATGCTGGTAGATTAAAAGGTGGAACAAAGAAAAGTGGTGGAAAGACATATTATCAAGATTATAAAAAGAATAAAGGTAATTTAGAAGGATTTGAACAACATGGATATATCTTAACAGCTCCACACGTTAGTGTAAGTGTAGGTGGAAAAGAAGTTAGTGGAACTGTAATGAGAGAATTACTTGGTTCACCAAAATTTGATGATAGTGAACGACAAAAATTATTTAAACAGGCGTTTGGTTATTTTGATAAAGGTGTTTATACTATGATGGTAAACAAGTTTAAAAAGTTGTTTGAAAATAAAAAATTAAGTGGTGATTTGATTGAAGAATTTTTATTAGATGTTAACGTTGATAAAATTATAAAAGAAGGTAGTACAAGTAAAGCATTTGGTGCAGATGATGGACCACCAACATTTTATAGAGGATTTAGTGATTATAAAAAGTACTCTAAAGAATGGATAGATGATATGTACGCTGGAAAAGGTTGGGAAGTACTTCAATTTATTTTAGGAAAACATGCTGTAAATCCAGACTTTGATTATACTCTTAAATATAATGTTGTACCTGCTGTCGCATATGGCAGAAAACAATCTGGTGAATATGGTACTAGATTTGGAGTTAAAGATCCAATTAACACATATAAAAATCATATAAGTGGAACTGTTTTAAGAAATTTAGGATATGAGATAATAAAATGGATGGGTATAACACCAGATGGTAAAAAATACACTGGTGTAGAAGTAGAAACACCAGTTTTACCAGGTGTTGGTGATGATAATGTAGGTAATACTAAAAAATATAAGTTAGATTTAAAAGAAAGAATTAATTTAGATGAGGAAGTTAATTTATTGGTAGAAGGTGGAGCTTACGGACATATGAACCATCCATTTGACGATAAAAATATTACATTTTCGGATTTAAAGAATATAGTTATATTAGGGTTAGGTGGTAAACTTAATCGAGAAGATGGAGTTACAGAGAAACTTGATGGACAAAATTTAATGGTTTCTTGGGTAGATGGCAAATTGGTTACAGCTAGAAACAAAGGTCAATTAAAGAATTTTGGTGCAACTTCAATGGATATTAAAGGAGTTGCTTCTAAATTTGCAGGTAGAGGTGATATTAGAGATGCCTTTGTTTTTGCAATGAAAGATTTGAATAAATCAATAAGTTCTTTATCTGATAAACAAAAAGATAAGATATTTGGTAATGGTAAAAACTGGATGAACTTAGAAGTTATGTATCCAAAGTCTGCTAATGTAATTGATTATGATAAAGCACAAATAGTGTTTCATGGTACTTTAGAATATGATGAAAGTGGTACAGCAATAGGACAACCTAAAGATTCTGCTCGTATGTTAGCTGGTATGATTAAACAAGTTAATCAAGATATACAAAAACATTATAAAATAGGTAAACCTCAGTTTTTAACAGTACCAAAAGTACAAGATTTCGGTAAAAAGAAGAAAGTATATTTAAATAGATTAAAGAAATTACAAAATCAGTATAAATTAAAAGATAATGATACATTAGCTAAGTATCATCAGTCGTATTGGGAAGAATTTATCTTTAATGCATCGAAACAAATGAAGTATAAGATACCAAATCATGTTTTAGTTAACTTAACTAAGAGATGGGCGTTCTTTGATAAGTCATATAAGATACCAACGATAAGAAAAGACATAGATAATAAGAAATTTCTTGATTGGGTACTATCATTTGATAAAAATGATCATTCTAAGTGGGTAAAACAGAATATGAAACCGTTTGAAGTGTTATTTTTTGACGTTGGAGCGGAGATTTTAAAGAATATTAGTGGGTATTTAGCAGCTTCACCTGAAAAAGCAGTACAAAAGATACGAAAAGACGTTATTAATGCTATAAAAACAGTAAAAAGTGGTGGAGACATCAAAAAAATAGAGACTTTGAAGCATCAATTAGATAAATTAGAGAAAATAGGTGGATTATCATCAATAGTGCCATCTGAAGGTATAGTTTTTAAGTATAAAGGTAATACTTACAAGTTTACAGGTGCTTTTGCACCAGTAAATCAAATTTTAGGGTTATTAAATTTTTAGGAGTAGTTATGTCAGGGTATAGTAGAGAAAATAAACGACAAAATCAAGCTTTACAGTCTATTTTAGATGGTGGTACACCCGAAAAACGAATTTTTGTAACTAAAGAGGATTTAGAGTTCAAAAATAAGTTAAAAAGGGAAAAAGAAGAAGAAAAAAAGAGAATAGATGAAAAATTTGAAGCAACTAAAGGTGCACGGATGCCTTGGTTTTGTCCAGAGTGTGATAAAATTATGAAAAAACGATTAGATAATAAAATGTGGTATTTATATGGACATTGTTTTGATTGTCAGATAAAAATTGAAAATAAAATGAGAATAGATGGTATTTATGATGAATGGATTGAAAAAAAAGAAATTGCTAATAAATTAGATTGGATTAAAGATCAAAAACAAATGATAAAAGAGTTTAGAGATCAAAAAAATCCAGAATTTTATCAACAATTTAGACCGGATGGTTATTCAGTAGATAAAGAAAAATGGGGTATGAATATAACTCATATAAAAAAACAAGCTGATGAAGCATTAGAATTCCTACAAAAAATGGAAGATTCTTTAAAGTAATATATTTATATATAGGGTAAAAATAATGATTTCAGATAAAGAAATATATGTGATAGGTGGTAAGGATTTAAAAAAATTTATTCACTTACTTAGTGATTTGAAAGAAGTAGCTATTCAATATGCTGAAATGAATGAACAAAATACAAAAGAAACAGAGTTAATTTATGATAACTTTATTAATAATCTATTACATTCACAAATTTTTAAGAATCTTAGTGTTTTGGATTTACAAGATGAATTTTCTTTTTATGAATTAATTAAAAGTACTGGAATAGTACTAAATGGGAGAAATTAAATGGGAACTATAACAAGTGGAGCAAATGGAAGAAGTGACGTAGGTTGGATAGATAGAAGTGCACCTGATGTCAAAGACGATGCAAAGTTTTCTAAAATAATAACTGCAGGACCTACAAACACAATAACTTTTTTCACAGGATCTAATGCGGGTTCAAGTGGATTTATAGTGGAAACCGCTGGTCAAGGTGTGATAACACCCACAAAGGGTGATGCTATTTCCACATCCGCTGTAACAGCTAAAACACTTTATGAAATTGGTGTAAAAGAAATAAGTGGAAGTTGTACTGTACACGTAGTATATTAATATGAATAGAAATTCAAATGGACAATTAAAAGATGTAATCAGACAGGAGTATGTAAAGTGTGCTTCTGATCCTGTTTATTTCTTGAAAAAGTATTGTGTGATACAACATCCAATAAAGGGAAAAATACCTTTTCACTTATATGACTTTCAAGAAAAAACAATAGAAGATTTTGTACAACATCGCTTTAATATTATTTTAAAAGCTAGACAATTGGGTATCAGTACATTAACTGCTGGATATTCTTTATGGATGATGACATTTCATCAAGATAAAAATATATTAGTAATTGCTACTAAACAAGAAGTTGCCAAAAATTTAGTAACAAAAGTAAGAGTAATGCATGCTAATCTACCTAGTTGGTTAAAACAAAAATGTGTTGAAGATAATAAATTATCATTGAGATATAAGAATGGTTCACAAGTCAAAGCTGTATCAAGTGGTGAGGATGCAGGACGCTCCGAGGCATTGTCATTATTAGTATTAGATGAAGCGGCATTTATTGATAGGATTGATACAATATGGGCAGCAGCATCTCAGACACTTTCAACAGGTGGTCAATGTTTAGCATTATCTACACCAAATGGTGTTGGTAATTGGTTTCATAGAACTTGGATGGACGCAGAAGATGGTTTAAATGATTTTAATTTTATAAAGTTACACTGGACATCCCATCCTGAGAGACAACAGGAATGGAGAGATGAACAAGATAAATTATTAGGTCCATCTCTTGCGGCTCAAGAATGTGATTGTGATTTTATTACTTCTGGTCAATCTGTAGTTGATGGTTTGATTTTAGAAGAATATAAAAATACACAAGTAAAAGAACCAATTGAAAAAAGAGGTATAGATAGTAATGTTTGGATATGGGAGCCACCAAATTATACAAAAGATTATGTAGTATGTGCTGATGTTAGTCGTGGTGACGCAACAGATTATTCAGCTTTTCATATTATAGATATAGAAAGTTTAGAACAAGTAGCGGAATATAAAGGTAGAATTTCGACAAGAGATTTTGGTAATTTATTAGTTAATGTTGCTACAGAATATAATAACGCTTTATTGGTAGTTGAAAATAATAACATTGGTTGGGCTGCTATTCAACAATGTATTGATAGAGAATACGAAAATTTATTTTATATGAGTAAAGATTTACAGATAGTAGATACTCAAAGACATATTAATAATAAAATAAATAGAGCTGAAAAACAATTAGTTCCTGGATTTACATTAACTCAAAAGACAAGACCATTAGTAATAGCAAAATTAGAAGAATTTTTTAGAGAGAAATTAGTAACTGTACATTCACAGAGATTAATTGATGAGTTGTTTGTTTTTATTTATAATGGTAGTAGAGCAGAAGCAATGAGTGGTTATAACGATGATTTAGTAATGTCTTATGCTATGGGATTGTGGATAAGAGAAACAGCTTTAAGATTAAGATCAGAGGGTATAGAATTACAAAAGAAAGCAATTAATAGTATAACATCAAATCAAGGTGTTTATACACCAAATGATAACCAAAATGATTCCTGGGTTATGGAAATAAATAAAGAAAAAGAATCATTAGAATGGTTAATTAATTAAGAGGTAAAAAATGGCTGATAAAAGTTTAAGATCAAGACTATTAAGACTTTTTTCTACAAACGTTATTGTAAGAAATGTTGGTGGCAAAAAATTGAAAGTAGCTGATACGAGTCGAGCACAATCTATTGCAAAACAGAATCTTGTTGATAGATATCAGAAAATTTTCACTGGTGCTGGTTTGAGTGGATATTCTGATTCATTATTAACAAGGACAATGAGATTAAATCTTTTTAAAGATTATGAATCTATGGATTCAGACGCAATAATATCTTCTGCACTTGATATTTACGCAGATGAATCTACAATGAAATCAGAGTATGGTGAAGTTTTAGAGATAAGAACAGATAATCATCAAATTAAAGAAATATTACATAATTTATTTTATGATATTGTAAATATAGAATTTAATTTATGGCCTTGGATTCGTAATATGTGTAAGTATGGTGATTTCTTTTTAAAATTAGAAATCCATGAAAAATATGGTATTACAAATGTAGTTCCATTACCAGTTTATGATGTAGCAAGGGTGGAGGGGTTAGACCCAGAAAATCCAGAGTATGTAAAATATTTAATTGAATCTTCTACAAGTGAACATAGGTATAAATCTGAACGTTCTGCTACAAAAGAAGAATTAGAAAATTATGAGGTAGCACATTTTAGATTACTTTCAGATGCTAATTATTTACCTTATGGTAAATCACAAATTGAAGGTGGTCGTAAGATTTGGAAACAATTAACTCTTATGGAAGATGCTATGTTAATTCATAGAATCATGAGAGCGCCGGAAAAAAGAATTTTCAAATTAGATATTGGTAATATTCCACCAGCAGAAGTTGATAATTACATGCAACAAGTTATTAATAAAATGAAGAAAGCACCAGTAGTCGATGAATCTACAGGCGATTATAATTTAAAATATAACATGCAAAATATTACTGAGGACTTTTTCTTACCAGTTCGCGGTGGTGATAGTGGAACGAGTATAGATTCTCTTCCAGGTCTAACTTATGAAGCTACAGAAGATATTGAATATTTGAAAAATAAACTTTTAGCTTCATTAAGAATACCAAAAGCATTTTTGGGTTACGAAGAACAAATTGGTTCTAAAGCTACATTGGCTGCTGAAGATGTAAGGTTTGCAAGAACTATTGAAAGAATTCAGAGAATCACGCTTTCAGAATTAACTAAGATTGCTATTGTACATTTGTATTCACAAGGATATACCGATTCTGATTTAGTTAATTTTGAGCTTGATTTAACTAATCCATCTACAATATACGAAGAAGAAAAAATAGAGTTGTGGAATAATAAAACTTCTTTGGCATCATCCATGTTAAGTGATGGTATAGTGTCTACAGAATGGATTTATAAAAATGTATTTGGGTTTACTGAAGAAGAGATAAAACATGAAGATGAACAAATTATTTTTGATTATAAACAAAAATTTAGAAGAGAACAAATTGAACAAGAGGGAAATGATCCAGCTAAAAGTGGAGAAGCTGCTGGAACACCATCTGATTTAGCTATGGGAAGAACTGGTCATGAATTAGATGATTTAGGACCAGAAGGTGGTTCACCAGAAGGTGGTTGGAATGGAGCAGGAAGACCAAAGGAAGGCCCAAAATATGGAAAAGATAGTGGTGCACGAGGTAGAGATCCATTAGGTGCACATGATAAAAGAAAAGGTGGTAGTGGTTCACCTAAATATGGTAAAACATTGGCATTAGCACAATATGATTCATTAAAGAAATCTATGAATTTTGGTAAAAAAGATAAAGAAATTATAACTGAAGTATCAGAATTGGAAAAAGAGTATGAAGATGAGGTAAGTTCTTTAACTAATGGTGTATCAAATGAATAATTATTGTTTAACTTTATATTTATTTATGAGTAAATATATATATAAGAACTGGAGTATTTTATAATGGCTCGAAAACTAAAACATTCTAAAATAAAGAATACCGGCATTCTTTTTGAATTATTAACAAGACAGATAACAGCTGATGTATTAGCTGGAAAGAGTACTAAATCAGTTTCTATTGTTAAAAAATATTTTAATGAAAATACTGAATTGGGAAAAGAATTAGAATTATATAGAATTCTTTCAGAAAAAAGTTATAAATCTGAAAATAAAGCAAGTCATTTACTTGATGCAGTAATTAAATCAAGACAAAAATTAAGTAATTCTATTTTACGACGTGAAAAATATAATCTTATTAAAGAAATTAAAGAAAATTATAATGCAAGTGATTTTTTTAATGGTCGTATATCAAATTATAGAGTGTTAGCTTCCATTTATAATGTATTTCAATCTGAAACTTCTCAAGAAACATTTAAACCAGATCATATTGTTAGTTCAAAGTTTACTGTTTTAGAACATATTACTAATAAAAAAGTTAGTGAAGAAGAAGTAAAAGAAAAAGTTTTAAAAGAGTATTCTAAAAAAGATAAAGATTTACGATTACTTGCTTATGAAATACTTGTTGATAAATTTAATAAGAAATATAAGAAATTAAATGAATCACAAAGAAGTTTGTTGAAAAATTATATTAATAATATAAGTAATACAAATTCATTACGCAGTACTGTTAATGATGAAGTTGTAAAGATTAAAAAAGAATTAAAAATTCATTTACCAAAAGTAGATGATAAAATAACAAAAATAAAATTAACTGAAGCTATAAATCAAATTGGTAATTTAACCAAAGGTAAAGTAGTTAATGAAAAACAAGTTTTAACTTTGATGAGATATTATGAACTAATTAAGGAGATCAAAAATGTCCATGAAAATTAGTGATTTTAAAACTTATATTAGAGAAATGATTAAACAGGAACTGAAAAATTTAGAAGAAGCTTCTGTTACTGGTAATATCGATGGTGGAGCGGGCCCACCCAAAACACCAGCTGCATTTCGGAAGAAAAATTCAAAAAAAATTAAAAAAGCTGGATATGAAGAAGGTCATCAAAATCCAGCGGTTTTGGGGTATACAAAAGTAACCGAAGGAAAATATCACGAGTATAGAAATGATGATACTATGACTCCAAAACAAAAAATTGGTCGTTCAATGAGAGAAGTTCGTGATGGATTGAATAGTTTAGAACAACTTGTTAAAATGAATGTTAAATTAAAAAATGAATTGAATGTCAATTCACAGTCATATTGGAAAAATACACATAAGGCTTTACATAAAATAAGTGAGAGGTTAGTAAAACTAGCAAACAAAGTTGGTCAATTACAGTAAGAGTGTAAAATGCCTTTTGAAGATAAAAAGAAGTCCTATATGGACACTCTTTTCAGTATTTCGACTTTGCTAAAAAGATGGCATACTGAAATACAAAAGAAAGATGTCGATAAGAATTATATGATTAGAAGGCTCAATCAATGGATTGAAATGTTAGAGAGTCTTAAACATGAAATAATGATGGGAAAAGATAAATGAAACAATTAATAGTAGATTATTTACCGTTTGAAATAAAACCAGAACAAATTACTGAATCCATGAAAGAGAATGATGGAAAGTTAGTAGTTCGTGGTGTATTACAACGAGCTGAATCTAAAAATCAAAATGGTAGAGTTTATCCACGAGAAGTTCTTGTTCGTGAGGCTAAAAAATATCACAAAGAATTTATTAAACAAAGTAGAGCAATGGGAGAACTTGATCATCCAGAATCTTCTGTTGTAAATTTAGCTAATGTATCTCATAATATTACTGAAATGCATTGGGAAGGTGATAATCTGTTAGGTGAGGTTGAAGTATTGGGCACACCAGCAGGTAATATATTAAAAGAATTATTTAGAAGTGGTATCAAACTAGGTATTAGTTCACGTGGAATGGGTTCAGTAGAAACTGTAAGTGAAGGTGGAGAACAATCCCAAGAAGTACAACCAGATTTTGAATTAATTGCATTTGATTTTGTAAGTAACCCATCTACACATGGTGCATTTATGTATCCAATGCAAGAATCAGTTGATAAAACACAACCAGTTGGTAGAACTTGTGGTGAATATTGTAAGGTTGAGTCTGTTATAAATGACATAATGAGGGGAATATAGTGGCTAGGGAAAAATCAATAACTGAAAAATGGAGAGATTGGCGACTTGATTCATCATTTGTTAATGAAAAGAAATCTGAAAAGATTCAAGTACCTGGTATTGGTATGTATGATTGGAATACATTAACAAGTAAAGTACATAGAATGGCAAAAGATTTAGAGAAAAATGCAAAAAGGGGTGATTGGCAAAAAGCATCTCGTAACGGAATTAAAGCATTCGCAGAAATGTGGAATGCATTAGCGGAGTATGACAGATGATTAAATTAAAAAAATTAATTAATGAATCTACATGGGATAGAAAGTTTGGTGAACCATTACCAACATTAACAAATGTAATGGAAAAACATAATGATTGTGGTTGTGGTGGACATAATACTTGTGAATGTAAGATAAAAGAATCTACAAATGATGTGGTTAAAGGAAAGAAAAAATTACAGAGTTTGATGAAAAAAGAAGCATCTTTCAGATTAACTATGTGGGAATTAGTTACTATTATGTCAAAAGATAAAGTTAATAAAAGTTTAGCTGATGATGTAAGTAAATTATACAAAAAAAATGTAACTAATTTTATGAGAGATGCTGTTAAAGCAGTTAAAGGAATGAAATAATGCCTTTTAAATCTGAAAAACAGAGAAAATGGATGCACGCTAATGAACCTGAAATGGCTAAAAAGTGGGAAAAGAAAAAGAAGAGTGAATCTTTTAACTTTTTAAAAAAAGGTATAAAAGCATTTGTAAGTGAAAAAATGAATCCAGAACAATACCATAGATATATGCAATATGTTTTTGATACTCAATTTAATACACCTGAAGAGAAGAAAATGAAAAAGAGTATAATCAAAAAAATAAATAAAGCTCAAAAGAAAAAAGGTTTACCAGTATTTAAAGAATCCGTAAATGAAGCTGAAAGAGATTACAAAGACGAATATAAAAAGTTTCAATCTTCTACTAAGTCTAAAAAATATAGAGCAGAATTAAATAAGTATAATCGAAAGAAAGGTACTTATGGTAATGGTGATGGTAAAGACGCATCACATAAGGGGGGAAAGATCGTGGGATTTGAATCTGAATCAAAAAATCGTGGTAGAGCTGAAAAAAGTCGTTTGAAAAAGGAAGATATACTCAATGAAAATCCAGGAGCTATGGCAGCTGCGGCTATGGCAACTGTGAAAATGAAAAATGCACAAGGTAAACAAATTAAAGGTACTACAGCATTACAGAGTTCAGATCCAAGTGTAAAAAAGAAAGCTAAAAGTATTTTTCAAAGACTTAAAGACAAATTTTCAAAAAAGAAAGGTAAAAAAGATTTTGAAAAACAAAAAAAGAAAGTGGCTAAAGGAGCCGATGCTTGGGTTAAAAAACAATCTAAATCAGATGCAGATTTTTATAAAAGACAATTTGCAGGTGAAGAAAAATTAAGAGAATATATTAAACAAGAAATTAAAAGTGTACGAGGTGAATCTATAGACGAATCTTCAAAAATAATTAAATCAATTGAAAATTTAGCAAATAAAAATAAATATGGAACTGTTACAGGTACTCGTATGAATGGTAAAACTGCTAAAGAAATTATTGCTATATATAATCATCCAAAAATGAAAAGTCAACGTGGTAAAATGGAAACTATGAAATCTCACGAACTTGCAGATTTAACTATTAAGTTACCAAAAATTTTAGGAATTAAAGTAGAATCCGTAAATGAAGCTATTAATCATCCGAAAGTTCAAAAACAAGCAAACCAACTGGCAAAAGTTTTGAAAAATGTCGTTGCAGCTGCTAAAAAAGATGATAGAAAGTTAGCTAGAAAATTAGTTGGTAATATTTATGATATTTATAATGATTTAGATTGGACTATACAGAGAGATTTGAGATATAAAGAATCCGTAAAAGAAGCTCTACATCCATATAAAGATTTTGAACAACAAGACCGTGAAAAAGAATATGATTTAAATCTTGGTTCTTTTATAAAACGATATCAGATGATGTTGAAATTTATGAAAAAGTATAAAGAGGTTCCTGATAAAAACAAAAGGCCATGGGCAGCTGCAATAAGAAAGAAACTTGGACAAAGTAGATTTAATGGAATGATAGGTGATTTTGAATTAATGCAAATGTATTTAAAAGATTTTGATAAATTTAGAAATATAAAAGATAAATATGCTTTTGATATTAAAGGTGAATCCGTAAATGAAGATAATATTAAATTTTCTAAAGAAGAAATGGCACAATTACATAAAGATGGTAAAATAGAAAAAGATGGTCATACATATGTTTATAAAGAAGATATAGTTAATGAAGCAGCAAGTTGGGGATATGTAAAAACATTTTTAATTGGTATTATTAGAAAGAAACAAGCTAAAAAAATGGATGGGTATTTAGTGGATATGCAAACTGCTAATGTTATTTTAAAAGTTGGGAATGCATTAAATAAGTCTAATCAAGAAAAATTTGGGAAATTACCAATTAAGAAAATGGCTCAGATAGCTTGGAAGATGGTTAAGTGAAATCAAATTATAAAAAAATAATGAATGAAGCAGTGGTTTCAATGGGTAAAGTTTACTCAAATCCTTTTGCAACTTCATTTAAATCAAGTGAACAAATTGTAAATGAAGATTTTTGGGCAACACCACCAAAATTTAGTAATCCAGAAGCAAAACTTCATTTAGATGCAGACATTAAAAAAATGTCAAAGATTTTAGGTAAATCGTCACATCAAATTATTAAAATAATGATGGATGGTGTAAAAGGCGGTAGATATGATGCTTTGGATATTCAAAGAGGCATACAAACTGGTTCAATGAATAGAACACACACGGGTGAAAGACCTTTTATGCAAATGTTATGGAGAAAAGTTCGTGATGGATTTAGAAGATATTCAAAAGATAGAAAATTAAGATAACTTATATTTATAAGTAAGAATAATTTATCAATTTAAATAGGGTTTATTATGTCAAAAAAAATAAAATTGAAAGATTTATTAAAAGAAAATTTTAGTGGAACTATGATGGGTGGTGTAGTATCACATAGTCCTTGGATTAATGATTTGAGTATGTCTAAAATCGTAAAAGAAAAATACGGTGATGTAGATGGTGAACAAATCAATGTAGAAGGATTAACTAATGAGATATCAAGCTATAACAAAATGGGTGAAGCTATTTTTGGTAAATCTAATATTATACAAATTGCAGAGAAACTCGGTTGGATTGCAAATCAAGCTAAATCACATACATTAAGTGAGACTGAAGATTGGTTTGATAAAATCACCGTAAATCGTAATATGAAAGAATTAACAGGTCTTTCTAAAAACTTTACTAAAATAGCTGGTGAAGCTAAATCACTTCAAGAAAGAATGGGTGCTTTATATGAAGATATGGGTAACATTCTTGGTAGATATTATGAAATTGGTGAAACGGTTTCAGAAGTAGCTGGTGATAAAGAAGAATATGAAAAGTTTTTTAGAGCAGCATTGAAAAAATTTGGTGTAAGTGAACCAGATAAATTACCAGATGAAAAGAAAAAAGATTTTTATAATTATGTAGACGCCAATTGGAAAGGTGACAACGAATCTGATTAGGAGGCCACTTGATTTTTGTAAAGGTTCATAATAATAACGTAGATAGAGCATTATCTAAGTTAAAAAAACAAGTAAAAGAAACAAAGTTGATGTTGGAATTGAGAGAACGGGAGTATTATAAAAAACCATCTCAATTGAGAAAAGAAAGAAACGCAAAAGCCCGTTTAAGAAGAAAAAATAATTCAAATAATTAAGGTTTTTTTTTAACTATTCGTATATTTATATATACGAAAAATACATTACGGTTTATTCAACCATCATGTAATGTAACTGATAATTAAACTCATTATAGTTCTCAATAACTATATTAAATCCAAAACAAAGATGATTATTTATTTAATCATAGGAGAAAAGTAATGGATGATCTTTTAAAAGAAGCCATTGCAGATGCAAAAGCAGTCAGAGAAACAGCTCTAGAAAACGCTAAAATCGCTTTAGAAGAAGCTTTCACTCCACGCTTACAATCTATGCTTGCTAAGAAAATTCAATCTGAGATTGAAGATGAAGAAGGCGAAGATTGGGAAGATGAAGAAGAAGCTCCTGCAGAAGAAGAATATCATGAAGATGATGAAGATCCTTCTGATGAAGATTCAGAAATAGATATGGAAGAAGAAGATGAAGAAGCACCTGAAGAAGATGATATGGAAGAAGAAGGCGTCGATGAATCCGATATAATCGAAATTGATGGTGTAAAATATGCACCAGTAGTTTCTGAAGAAGAAGAAGAAGAAGCTGAAGAAGATGAAGAAGAAATGGAAGAATCCGATGATCTTGATCTTGAAGCTGTATTGCGTGAGCTAGAAGATGATGTAAACGAAGAAGAAATCGATGAAACTAAAGAAGAAGTCGAAGAATCTGAAGAAGTTGATGAATCGAAAGATGAAGTCGAAGAATCTAAAGATGAAGTCGAAGAATCTAAAGATGAAGTCGAAGAGTCAAAAGAAGAAGTTGAAGAGTCTACCGAAGAGGTTGATGAATCAAAAGAAGAAGTTGACGAAGCAACTGAAGAAGTTGAGGAAGAAATTGATCTCGAAGAAATTATCAAAGCACTTTCTGAAGAGGAAGATGAAGTAGAAGAAGCTAATAAAGCTAAAAAACTTCAATCTGAACTTGATGAGCATCGCAATGTCGTTAAATACTTACGTTCCAAACTAAATGAAGTTAATTTGCTTAATGCAAAATTACTTTTCACAAATAAACTTTTCCGTTCTTATGGTTTATCCAATGAACAGAAAATGAAAGTTGTGGAAACTTTTGATAGAGCACATAATCTTCGTGAAGTTAAATTGGTTTATTCCACTTTAGCTGAATCGTTTGGTTCGAAACAAACTAAAACTGAAATTAAAGAATCTAAAGGTTCGGCTTCTAAAGCTGTCGCCTCAACGAAATCTGATAAGCAAGAAGTAATTGCTGAAGGACATGAGATGAGAGATAGATTTAAGAAGTTGGCTGGTATTCTTTAATTTAGGAGAAATATAATGTCTAAAATGAAAAATCTTTCTACAGTCGAAAAGTTGATGGATGGATATAATCCTTACCGTCAGCGACAGGAAGAAACTCGTGGCTTGGTCAAGAAGTGGGAGCCTACCGGATTGTTAGAAGGTATCGATGAAGAACAGAAAGTTTCTGGAATGGCATGTCTACTTGAGAACCAAGCTCGTCAACTTATTGATGAAGCTAGTTCTACTGGTACATCTTCCAATTCTGAAGAATGGTCTGGTGTAGCTCTTCCCTTAGTTCGTAAGATCTTTGGTGAATTAGCAGCACAGGAATTCGTTTCTGTTCAACCAATGAACCTTCCATCTGGTCTGATTTTCTATCTTGATTTCAAGTATGGAACATCTCAAGCTGGATTTAGTCAAAAAGATCAAGTGTTTGGTATCACATCTGGTTCAGATGCAGATCCTTCACAGGGTCTTTATGGTGCAGGTAGGTCTGGATACTCTATCAACGACTTTACAGGTGCATCTACAGATGTACAAGCACTTACTGGTTCTGCAACTTGGAAAGATGTTGACTTTGAACCTGATCTATCAGCTTCAGCTGTAGCATCAAGTTTAAAATATTATGATATGCCACTTTCAGGTATGACTAATCCTGATAAAGAAGGTATGAAAGCCTTTGAAATAACTGGTTCAACTGCTTTTACAGCATATTACCCAGCTTATTCAAAAGCATTAGATGGTGTAAATGGTAATGAAGTAGAACCTTCAAGTGGAGATGCTAGTCATATACGTTTTATCGTAGATGAAGCATCAGTATCTACTGCAATGTCGGCATCTGTAAGATATCATAAACAACCTACTGATACAACTCGTGGTGATTTTGAAGCATCTGGTATATCAAATAATCCTGAAACTGATGTTGATATCCCAGAGATTGACATATCAATGCGTTCAGTCGCTATCGTTGCTAAAACACGTAAATTGAAAGCTGTTTGGACTCCTGAGCTTGCTCAAGACCTTAACGCTTATCATAGTGTTGACGCTGAAGCAGAACTTACTTCACTATTAAGTGAATATGTATCAATGGAAATCGATCTTGAAATCCTTGATATGCTTCATTTAAATGCGTTAGCAAAAACAGAACGTTGGAGTGCACGTGTTGGGTATGAAATCAATGGTGATAAAACTGCATTTGTAGAATCTTCAGCTAGCTCTAATGCTTATACGAAGATGACTTGGTTCCAGACTCTTGGTAACAAGATACAGTCTGTTTCCAATGCAATTCATCAGAAAACTCTACGTGGTGGTGCAAACTTCATCGTAGTAAGTCCTGAAATTGCAACTATTCTAGAATCTATTCCTGGATATTCAACATCTTCTGATGGTGATTCTAGCAATAAATCCTATGCAATGGGTGTTCAAAAAGCAGGTATGATGAACAATCGCTGGACAGTATACAAAAACCCATATCAATTCGAGAATGTAATTCTTGTTGGTTTCCGCGGAAGTAATTTCCTAGAAACGGGTGCTGTATATGCTCCATATGTACCACTTATCATGACTCCGTTGGTATACGATCCTAAGAACTTTACACCACGTAAAGGTGTAATGACTCGCTATGCGAAGAAAATCGTAAGACCTGAGTTCTATGGTAAAGTCATTGTTGCTGATGTAAACTATGTCTAATAGTTGATATCAACTAGACTGTACTTTAGGTACGAATATAAAAAGGGGAGTGTTAAGCTCCCCTTTTTTTATCTAATATTATCACTTCTTATATTTATTATTGAATAATTGTACATAAATTAGGAGAAGTTTTTATGGCACAGGAACCAATATGGGCTGGTAGTAGTTCATTTTCAAGCGGACAGACACCGTGGGGATTGTATGATTCTGATAGTGAATTCACATCTTCAGCTGAAAAATTTGCAGATTGGTCAGCTCGTAGATTGGGGTATCCTATAATGTCTGTAGAATTACAATCTGGTTCATTTTATGCTTGTTTTGAAGAAGCAGTTACTGAGTATTCAGCACAAGTTAATCAATTTAACATAAAAGATAATCTATTACATCTTACTGGTCAAGCTACTGGTTCAAACGTTACTCATAAAAGAGTTACTCCAACAATGGGAAGAAGTATATTTTTATCTAAACAGTATGGAACTGAAGCTGGAGTTGGTGGAGATGTTCCATATTATACAGGATCTTTAGCAATAACAAGTGGTAGTCAAATATATGATATAGATAAATTATTTACTGATACTAGTGCTAGTGGTGAAGCTATAGAAATAAAAAGAATTTATTATGAATCTGATCCTGCTATGCAAAGATTTTTTGATCCTTATGCAACAACTGGATATGGAACTTTAAATATGGTTGAAGGATTTGGTTTTGGTAATTATTCTCCTGCTGTATCTTTTACTTTAATGCCATTATTTGAAGATTTATTAAGAGTTCAAGCTATAGAATTAAATGATTCAATAAGAAAATCAGCATATTCATTTACATTACAAAATAATAAGTTAAGAATATTTCCAAATCCAGAAGAAAATAGAACTATATGGTTTGATTATATAAAAGTATCAGAAAGAGATAATCCATTAATTACAGAATATAGTGGTTCTACAAATGTAGTATCTGATTATTCTAATGTTCCATATGATAATATGCAATATCAATTTATTAATGATGTTGGAAAACAATGGATTAGGAAATATGGACTTGCATTATGTAAAGAATTACTTGGTATTATAAGAAGTAAATATGGAACTATACCAATACCTAATGCAGATACAACTTTGGATGGGGATACTTTACGATCAGAAGCTTCAGCAGAAAAGGAAATTTTAATTACTCAACTTAGAGAAATGTTAGAACAAACAAGTAGACGAGCTTTACTTGAGGCTGACAAAGATGAAGCTGAATTCCTACAGGAGAAATTACAAAAAGTACCATATCCAATTTACATAGGATAATATTATGCCAAGTCGTTTTTTTTCAAAAAAGGATATAGATACTTTTGATAAGTTCAATAAAGAATTGGTTGGGAATTTAAATACTAATCAAGATGGAATAATTTATCAACCAGTAGTATTATATAAAATTTCTGTATATGATACTGAAGTAAATATGTATGGAGAATCTGCAGATGGCAAAGTGTATAAACCTGGAGTACAAGTATCTTGTTTAGTTGAAGCAGATGATCAAACTACAACAACTGATGAATTTGGACCAGATTTACAACAAACTTCTTTATTTTCTTTCATAAGACAATCATTGGTGGATATTAATTATGTTGTAGAGATTGGTGATATAATAGATTGGAATAGTGGTTATTGGGAAATAACTTCAATTAGTGAAAATCAATTAGTTGGTGGACAAACTGATCGTAATCATTCTGTTGTTTGTAACGCGTTTTTAGTAAGAATATCAAATTTAAATATTGAAAGAGTGAGAAGTATATAATGGCTGTAGAATTGGGGATTGGACAAAAATCTGGAGGTAATCCAGTTAAAACACGTGGACAAAATAGAAGTGTATCTAATAAACCACTTTCTAGAAAACAGAGAGTCCTTAATAGAGGATATTTATATTCTAGATCGGATGAAGATATAAAAAATCCTGAAGTTACTTTGATGGATATGGATAGTTCTATCATGTTTTATTTTGATGAAGTTATAAAACCTTCAGTAGAAGATAATGGTGAGAATATAAAAGTTCCAATTATGTATGCTTCACCTGAAAGATGGAAAGCGATACAACGTGATGGTTTTATGAGAGATAAGAAACGACAAACTATTACACCAGTAATTGTTTATCGTAGAACATCAATTGAAAAAGACGATATGGTGCCTCAAGATAAATTAGATGCTAATAATCCACATATGTTTTATACCTTTGAAAAGAAATTTTCAAATACAAATCGTTATGATAATTTTTCAATTCAACAAGGATTATTACCACAGAGAGAATATTATAATGTAACTTTTCCAGATTATGTTACATTATCATATGATTTTATTATTTGGACTTCATATATAGAACAAATGAATAAAATAGTTGAAAGAGTTGTATATTCAGATGGTGCTTATTGGGGACATCCAGAAAAAATGAGATTTAGAACAGCTGTAGATACGTTTACTGATGCAACCGAAGTCGGTGATAGCGAGAGGCTAGTTAGAACTAACTTTACAGTTACATTAAAAGGGTATTTATTACCAAAGGGAAATTTTGATCATCGTTCAACTACTCAAAAATTCTTAACACCTAAAAGGGTTATATTTGGTGCGGAGGCTGATTCTACAATAGTTAATAATGTAGGTACTAGTGGACAATTTATAGATAATTTACCAGACGATATTTCAATTCCAGGTGCACCATCAACTGGTGATATCGGAGTGACAGTTTCAAATCCTATAATTTTTACAGGCGGAACGGGAGTTACCTTATCAAATGATGGTGCAGAGTTTGATGGTGGTTCTAGATTACAACAAATTATATCAATTGGTCAAGATGTAGCAACAACATCAAATGTAACGTTTAATCAAGTATCAGCTAGTTCACTTGTAATTGGTGATACAATATACGATAGTGGTGGTATAACTGGTAGTTTAAATGTATCTGGATCAGTAACTACAACAGGTAATTTAACTGTAAATGGAAATGCTACTATAGAAGGAATTTTAACTGCACAAGAATTTCATACAGAGCTTGTTAGTGGTTCAATAATATATTCGAGTGGTTCAACACAATTTGGTAACACTTCTGATGATACTCATCAATTTAGTGGTAGTATTCTCACATCTGGTTCATTACAATTAAATAATTATACTGTAAGTGAAATTTCAAATGACACTTCATTAACAGATAGTAATGCTTTAGCTCTTATTACAGAAAATGCAGCAAAAACTTATATTGATAATCAAACTGATGATCAACAATCATATTTAAGAAAACAATATGTAAAAACATCTTCATCTATAACTGCACCAGGAACAGCAAGTTTTACAGCAGTTACTGCATCAGCTCCTACTGGAATGACTTCTACATCAGAAAATGATTTTATATTTTTTATTAATGGACAATATATGGAACATGATGCAATTCAAATACAACAAGCATCTTCTACTTTTAAATTAATAGTTAATAATGACAGTATAGGTTATGATTTAGAAACAGATGATGAGATATTGGCTATTGGTAAATTTAATTCGTAGGAAAAAAAATGGCTTTTAAATTTAGAGAACCATTAGTTATAGAACAAAGTACTGGAGTAACAGTTAATCCTAATAATACTGAGATATTTGGTATTGTTAGCCCTTCACTAACAACAACTATATCTATTGGACAAATTGTTGCAACTACTTCAAATATTATATTTAGTCAAATAACAGGATCTGCTGATGGATTTATAATTGATAATGAAGATTTATTTTTAAAAGATGGAGAAATATCAGGTTCACTTACAGTATCAAGTAATACAGCTATAACTCAAAATTTAATTGGTAATGAAAATTTAACAATATTGGGTATTGTAACTGCAGAAAAAATAGAAACTGAATTAACACAATCAGTTACATTATTTGAAAGCGGTAGTACACAATTTGGTGATACTTCTGATGATACTCATCAATTTAGTGGAAGTTTTCAAGTGTCGGGTTCTTTGGCTTTAAGTGCTAACACTACTACAAGAGAAATTTCAAATGACACTTCATTAACGGATGGTAGTGCGGTAGCTTTAGTTACAGAAAATGCAGTAAAAAATTATGCAGATAATAGTGTCGAAGATGAACAATCATATTTACGAAAAAGTTTTGCACATACAGGAAGTTTTTTAAGTACTAGTACATCAAGCTTTACATCTGTAACTGCTTCAGCTCCATCTACTTTAACTTCTACATCTGAAGAAGATTTTATGTTTTTTATAAATGGACAAATGATGGAACATGATGCACTTACAATTCAACAAAGTGGTAGTTCATTTTATTTATTTATAAATAATAATAGTATTGGGTATGATGTAACATCTACTGATGAAATTGTAGCTTGGGGTAAATTTAATTCATAATACCACTTTTCTTTTACTAACTCTTGATATTTATTACTATGAGAAAAAGACATTGGGAAAATAGAAAAAATAGAAAATGTCCTGATTGTAGTAAAGTAATTTATTATACAAGAAAGGATTCTTTTGATCGTGCAGTTGGTAATAATTCAGTTTGTAAATCATGTGCACAAATGGATAGAAAACTCACTATGGATACTATCGAAAAAATGAAACAACCGAAGTCAATTGAGCATAAAAATAATATTTCTATCGGTCAATATAAAAGGTCATATGAGAGATATTTATTGGAAGTAACAACACCTAATCTATCTTTTATAGAATTTGTAAAAGCTAGGAAACAGGGATACAGATGGCACTATTAAAAAGTAAACAATTATCAACAAATCTTAGTGGTTCATACACAATTACTGGTAGTTTAGAAACGACAGAAAATATATCTGGTTCATATACTTCAACTGGTTCGTTTGGAAGATTACAAGTAGCTGGTAATACAAGTCTTATTGGTGATATTACAATTGGTGGTAATATGACTTTTGGAGATGCAGATTCAGATTCATTATCTATATCTGCAGATTTAACTTCTAACTTAATACCAGATGCAGATAGTACATATGATATAGGTAGTTCAAGTAAGAATTGGAGATTTGGCTATATTGAACAATTGTCAGCAACTCATGTGACTGCTAGTGGAAACATAAGTGGCTCATCAACTTCAACTGGTTCGTTTGGTCAATTAGAAGTATATGGAACACAAGGTTTAACAGTAAATCAAGGTGCTGGAAGTGGATATTCTACTTTTGGTGGTGCTATTAGTGATCCATATTATATTGATATAAAATCATCTCGTAGTGGTACTGATGCAAGTTTAGGTGTTCTAAGTTTTTATAATGGTGCTAATGTATTAGCTAGAATCATAGGTGCCACGGATGATGCTGGTGGTGATTATGACGATGGTATGCTGACATTTAGTACAAGACCAAATGGTGGAAGTTTAACTGAAAGGCTGCGAATATCAGAGGATGGCAAAGTCGGCATCGGTACAACGGCTCCAGGAGTTGCTTTGGAAGTTGTTGGAAGTATAAGTGGCTCATCAACTTCAACTGGTTCATTTGGATCAGTACATACTAAAGGTTATGTTGGCATCGGCACCACCCAACCAACATATGCATTAGATGTTGGTGGTGACATTGGATTAAATAGATATCTTTATCATAATGATGATTCAGATACAAGACTTAATTTTACAACAGATAGATTTAGAGTTGAAGTCGGCGGATTAACTTTTATAGATATATTTGAAGGAACACAAGATACTATTACTCTTGGTGGTAGTGATGATATAGATGCAAAATTACAAGGTGGTGATGGTTATGTTTTTGTTCAAGGTAGTGATGGTTATGTTGGTATAAAAGATGATTCGCCTTCATATCAACTTGATGTAGCAGGAACTGGTAGATTTACTGGAATAACAAAAGTAACTGATACTACTAATTCTACTTCTACTTCAACTGGTGCTTTAATAATTGATGGTGGTGTTGGTATAGTAAAAGATTTAGTTGTTGGTGGTAAAGTTACTGCACAAGAATTTCATACTGAATTTGTAAGTGCTTCTATACAGTATACGAGTGGTTCAACACAATTTGGTAATACAGAAGATGATATTCATACCTTTAGTGGTAGTTTATTTTTAAATTCAGGTACTACAGAAGAATTCATAATTTCTGGTAGTGGATTGTTATCAGGTTCTTATACAACAAGCGCATCTTTTGGTAGAATAGATACAACTGGTGATATTTATTCAAACGGTAGAATTTATGAAAGTGGTACATCGGTAGTTGACCACGCCACAGCAATGGCAATAGTTTTTGGAGGATAATAATGGCTAATACATTTAAAAGTGCAGCAACAGGATCGAGAACAGATATATTAACTCTGTATACTTGTCCTGCAGCTACAACAGCAGTAGTTCATGCAATATATTTAAGTAATGTTGATGGAACGAATGACGCTACAGTTAATATAGCAGTTAGTGGTAGTGCTTATTTTGATACAAGACGATATTTGTTAAAAACAGTAGATGTTCCAGCAGATTCAACTGTGGTGATTGAGAAACCAATCAACTTAGGTGCATCTGACAAATTGGAAACACAAGCTTCTGCTAATGATGATATAGATGTTTTTGCAAGTATATTGGAAATAACATAGTATGAAATATTTTGGTAAAGAAATACGCCGTAGTCCGTTAGTGATAACTGGTTCAAGTTCTACTACACATTTAAAGGTAGAACAGGCAGCGTCTGGCTCGACTGCTATCCATACCAATAATATAACTAATGGTTATCCAACTTCTAATCCCTGGGGAGTAAGTTTAGATGGGAGTTATTTTAATAATTTTGATAATACAACTCATGTAAGTGAGATTTTAAGATTTGTGTCAGGAGTGCTGAGTCATTCTTTAGATGTTGCAGATGCATCACCAAATACAAAAACATTTGCAAGTGTAGATACAAATGAAACTAATACAGGTACTACTGATGAGGTAGAAGGATACTTACCACAAAGTTATGATAGTACAAATGCTACTATGTTATATTTATATACAAAAGATTGGGTAGAAACTGGTGAAGAAATTTTTAGTGGTATAAGTAACCAATACCACGATAATGGTTCAACTTATTATATAGATTTCGATTCAAATTCTGGTGGTTCTTCAATTATTAGTTCTTCCGCAGATAATGAGTTATTTGGATTGGGTGGATTAACAAGTGGTGCTGAAACTGAATTTAAAGCTAGAGTAATTGTTACACAATCTTTTAGTGATACTGGAAGTGCAGCAGCACCAGATGAAAGTACAAATACATTTACAACACAATCTTATTTGGATTTATCAAATACATCTTTTGGAACATCAAATGGATTGACTTTAGCAAAAATTAACACATCACAACCAGCAGTTATACCTGCAGCATATCAAGATGGAAAATTTGCAGACATAGGTGGAACAACTTTGACTGGTTCTTTAACAAGAAAATATGGAGCATCTGCAACAGATTTTACAAGTGTATCTGCAAGTGGATATTATAGATTTCACGGTTTAGTAGTTGGGATAGCAAGTGGTTCGGGTAATTATCAATATGTTAATGGAACTACAAAGAATAGATTTTGGGCACCAATTGATCAAATAAGTACAGATATAGGAACTAATAGTTTATCTATAGCACAAGTAACACAAAGTTATTTAACTGCAACAAGTAGAAGTTTAAGTGGAGTACCTTATTTAACTTCAGGTGCTACTTATCATTTAAGTGCTTCAGTTCATGGTTTATTTCATCCAATGTATGTAGCTTCAGGTATAGATGATGTAAGTACGAGTGGTGGAACAATATCAACAGCAAATGCAGTATGGTCATCTGATAGTGGTTCGGTTAGAGCAACTAGTGCGGTTCCAACAAGAACTGATATTGTAAAATTTAATGCTACATATACTTTATCTGGAACAGGAACAAATATTCACCAAGCTGGTGGTGATTTTGGAGATTCTGTATCAGATGAAACGTTTACTGTTATTGTAAGAGGTAGAAATAGAAGCAATTCTCGTTCTAACCTAGCAACATATACTTATTTCTTTCATTCAGGTAGTACGTTTGGTCAACCAGGTTCAAGTGGTTCTTTGGCATATTATGGTAGAGCAGATGGTTATGATGGTGGTGCGTTGGATGGAACGAGTGAAGTATTTAGTGGTGAAAGTTTCAGAATAGCATTAGCTAATGATGTTGTTGGATTTAATGGAACAGCTTTTGATAGTGGTTCTAGAGTTGGTGAACAAGATTTACAAGTAAAACCAGGATATTTAGTAAATCCAGGTGATAGTTACAGATATTGGTATCCAAATAATTATGGTAGCAGTTCATACAAATATTATATTAGAAGATTTCAAACAAGTGGAACAAAAACAAGTATGACTGTTAATCTTAATAATAATACATTGGTAAATTGGAAGGCAACAACTGATGATAGTGTTGCATGTGCATTACTTTTTAAGAGTTCTGCAAGTGGTAGTGGTGCAAGTGACGAATTGTCAAGGGCAAGAATATACGATCCTTCAGAATTGACAAGTGATGTAGTTTCAAGTAGTATTGCACATCAAACAGATTTTCATTTGAATCCATTTTCAGATACAATAGATTTATATGGTAATACTGGTGGTAGTGTTGGAAGTAATACTTATACAGTTCCAATGAGGAATGCATCTGGAATGTATTTAGATAGTAACGATAATGAACTTTATGTGATAGTTAGATATAGTGGTAATCCAACACCAATAGATGATATCACTTTAACCTTTAGTTAGAGAATGAAATGGGACAAATAGATTCAGGTTCAAAATCAAGTAGACTGTTAGCCTCACGTAGGTATACACATAATACTCTTAAAGCTTCACAAGAGTCTTTTACTAATGTACTTGATTTACAAGCATCAGAGATTTATACTCAGGCAAGTAAAATACCATCTTCAGGATTACCATTTAGTGGTAGTTCTCAATTAGATTCCAATTATGCTGATAGTGGTGATAATATATTAAAATATTGGTATAGACAAAAACTAACAAAATCTAATGTTAATAATGAAGTTTGGTTCTTTTTAGACCCATCTGGAAGTGATAGTGGAGTTGGTGCTCAGTTAATTAATGATAATCAAGAAGTTAATTTTGTATCACCTAAATATTCAGTAGCGACATTAGCTACTTCAACAACTGAAGATGCGACACCAGGTTATTTAGCAGTTCTTTATAAATCTTCTGCTGTTAGTCAAAGTGCACAAACAAGTTCTTTGAGTAGTGGTGATATTGTTTCAACTAACGATTATCAATTTGATTATAAAACAGGTATAGTTCAGTTTCTTAATTCTGATGTAGACCCAACTGATAGTCAATATTGTTATATGACAGTAAATCAGTATGTCGGTAAAACATTAGCAGAAGGAGTTGAAGTAAGTGGTGATTTATCTGGTTCATCTTCTTCAACAGGTTCATTTGGAAGGTTAGAAGTAGCTGGAAATAGTAGTTTGACTGGTGATTTAACAATTGGTGGAGATATTACGATTGGTGACGCAGATACAGATTCATTAAGTGTAAGTGCAGATTTAACTTCAAATCTTATACCAAATGTAAGTGATTCTTATAATTTAGGTAGTGATTCACAAAGATGGAATAATTTATTTTTAAGCGGCTCTATTTCAGCAAGTGGCGGGCCACATGATATACAAGGTGATATTAAGAATTTTTCAAACGCAAGTGGATCATCAACTTCAACTGGTTCGTTTGGGTCAGTTCATACGGCAGGAAATATATATGTTGGTGGAATTGATGCATCACATGATTTATATGCTGATGATGTTACTGTTGGTGGGGGGTTATTTACTTCTCAATATATTTACCATACTGGAGATACTAATACTAATATAAATTTTACTGCAGATAAGATTACATTGGCAGCTGGTGGTGTTGATATAGCACAAGCTACACCTACTATGGCAATAAGTGGCTCATCAATTTCAACTGGTTCGTTTGCACACACTAAAATAAAAGATACTTTTCTTCTTCCTGTTGGTACAACTGCACAACGTGGAACATATTCAGGTTCAATTAGATATAGCACTACTCTCTCAACCTTTGAAGGATATGATGGTGCTAATTGGGGATCTCTTGGTGGTGTAATTGATGTTGACCAAGATACAAAGATAACAGCAGAAACTTCAGCTGGTGCTGATAATGATGAATTACAATTTACCACTGCAGGAACACTTCAATGGGTAATTGGTCCTGATGGTAGTATAACAGGAAGTCTTGGTAATCATGTAAGTGGCTCATCAACTTCAACTGGTTCTTTTGGAAGATTAACCGCTACAAATCTTTATGGTACAATAGGAACAGCAGCTCAAAATTCTATTACATCAGCAACCAGTCTTGCTTCAGTAGGTACTGTTACAACTGGAGTTTGGAATTCTACGTTTGGTGCTGCATCTAATACAACTATTAGTGGTTCATTTACAGCAGTTTCAAGTAGTTTAGCATCAAGATTAACTGCAGAAGAAGGAGAAGCTGAAGGTTCAGTAGTAAGTTCATCTGCTCAAATAGCAAGTGATATAAGTGGTTCATTAGGCTCAAATGCTTCATTAATCAGAACTTTAACTGCGGCTAGCATTAGTGGTTCTTATGAAGGTGGTGGTGCAACAAAGATAAGTGGTAGTTCATCTTCAACTGGTTCGTTTGGTAGAACAGAAACAACAACTTTAAATCTTTCAAGTATAGATGGAAATTGGACAAATGCAGGCAATACGGTGGCTGATGGTGGTACAATTACTACAATTGATATTAATGGTGGTACAGTTGATGGTGCTACTATCGGAGCAGCATCACATACAACTATTAAAGGTACAACAATAGATGCAACAACTGATTTTACAATAGATGGTTTAGTATTAACAGCAGATACAATTACTAACGATGCTACATTGACTATGGATATTGCTGATGATATGGTTATTGATGTTGATGGTGGTAATTTAGATGTAAAAGATAATGGAGCGATGTTATTAAATATTTCTGCAACAGATATAAGTGGTTCTTCAATTTCAACTGGTTCATTTGGTAGAATTGAGGCAACATCAATATCTGCTAGTAGATATGAAGGTCAAATTGGTGCACGTTATGTACATACGGAAAGTTCACCAGCAACAACTTGGACAATAAATCATGCGTTAGGTGTAAAATATCCAAATGTAACAGTATATGATTCAAATGATGTAATGATAATACCAACAACTGTTACTGCTAATGGTGGTAAAGATATGACATTAACATTTGGTTCAGCAGTTGCTGGCCAGGCAATGTTAGGTATTGGTGGTGGTAGTGATAATGTTACTGGTAGAACTTTTATGTTCAATCAAGATACTGCATCAACACTTTGGCAAGTTACACATAGTCTAGGAGAACAATATCCAGCGGTTACAATATATGATGAAGCTAATAATGTAATAATACCACAAAGAATATATGCAAAAAATACTGGTGAAGCTGAAGTCTATTTTCAAGATGCTACTTCTGGTAATGCACATTTTTCAGTTGGTAATGGTTTACCTGGTATAAATGCAAGTAATGCTGGAAACTATATGAGAGTTTCAGCTGGTGGTACACACATTGAATACACAACTTCTACAGCCAATGTAACGGGTTCATTTGGAATATCTGGTTCTATAGAAGTTACAGGAGATGGAGATATAGTTTCTAAAGGAGCTAATTCGGTTATTAGTGGTTCATCAACTTCAACAGGTTCATTTGGTAGAGTAATTGCTGATGATGTGATATTAGATAATGGGAATGTAACTATACCTACTGCTAAAAAATTATATTTAGATGGTGGTGGAAATACATATATTTGGGAACAAAGTGCTGATGAAATAAAACTTATTGCTGGTGGTTCTGCAGGCGCTACATTAACAAGTACTACAGCTACATTTCCTGCTAACGTAAATGTAACAAATGGTAATTTTATTTCTGCGGGTGCTAATAAAGTCATAAGTGGTTCATCAACTTCAACTGGTTCGTTTGGTTCAGTTCATGTAGCAGATAAAATCGGCATCGGGACAACGAGTCCAGGTACGACATTTGTTGTAGCAGGTGGTGGTGATAATGCAAGAATTGGTAGTACAGCTGATGGTGTAGTTATAGCACATACTTCAGGTGTTGGTTACTTACAAGGTACAGATATAGGTGGTAGTGCTTATAATGCTCTTGGATTTAAGACAAGTGCTAATTATGCGATGTATATTGATACTTCGGATAGAGTCGGCATCGGCACTACATCACCCAGTAGAAAACTCCATGTTGAAGGAGACGCATTAGTTACTGGTGTTTTAACTGCACAAGAATTTCATACAGAATATGTCTCTGCATCAGTAGTGTTTACGAGTGGAAGTACTAGATTTGGTGATACGTCTGATGATAGACATGAATTTACAGGTTCATTATTTATAAGTGGTAGTAGAATTGATTTAGTAGATGGTAAAAATAACACAAATGTAGGTAAGGATGCGGGTAAAGCAATTACAACTGGAGCTTATAACGTAGCGATTGGGCAAAATGCGGGAGATAGCCTTACAGATGCAGTTGCTAATGTAATTATTGGTTCTGAGACTGGTGATGGAACTACTAGTGTTCAGAAAGCTACTATTGTAGGACAAAATGCCGGCAGAGCCAATATGACTACTGGTGCTAATGGCACGACTGCGATTGGAGCTAACTCACTTCAAGCTCTTGTAGGTGGTGGTGAAAATACAGCCGTTGGTTTTGAAGCAGGAAAAGCCCTTGTGGGCGGAGCTGGTAATACTATGCTTGGTTATCAAGCATTATTGACAGAAGATGGTCACGGAACTAACACAGCTATCGGAGACCAAGCATTAAAGGTTTTAAATGCAGGAACAAACGCTTTCAATGTAGCTGTAGGTTATGAAGCTAGTGTTGCATTGACAACTGGAAAGTGGAATGTGGCTATTGGTAGTAATGCTCTTGATGCTGGAACTACGGCTAGTGGTTCAGCATTTGTAGGTACGGAT
>VTLG01007690.1_pt1 | contig 33680 bp, 36 predicted proteins | sample 4694571 | NCBI WGS metagenome assembly VTLG01 (sample SAMN12604809, study PRJNA352737) | marine metagenome | biome: ENVO:00000447; feature: ENVO:00000209|ENVO:00000569|ENVO:01000036; material: ENVO:00002151; isolation source: viral sequences binned using virsorter ...
TCGTAAGTCCCAACCAAGCATTGTTAAAGGTAGAGCCAGAGAAGCCATCATTAACAATGGAACAACCGCTTCTAAATTAGAACCTGTTTCATTTTTTCTAGACTGAGCTTCTCGTGCAACTCCCCCTATTATATTTTTACCATACGCATAAAAGAAAGATTTTAATTGCCAAATCAAAGCGTATCGTGGATCAGATGCCCAAACAGGTCGTTCTGCAGCACTTGGTCGTACAATAGACTCATCTACAAAACGAGCCAAAGCTAGTCTCATTTCTCTAGACTCTTGTGCAGACAAAGAATCAAAGCTAAATCCATTTTTTTCCCACTTTAAAGCGACATCAGGGCTAATATTGTTTAACTCTTTTAAATATCTAATAGAACGTGCTTTTGACAACCCACTTCCTGTTTTTGCATTTTTTGAGTGGTGTACAATAAATTGTTTACCCATGCCTGCAGCGAAGTATCTAGTAAATTTAGTAAATGCTTCAAGACCTGTATATTTAAAGAAAAAGTTTGAAGCCCATTGACTTCCATGTGTTTGCCAGTCCATTTGAGGAGAGTGAATCCACATGAGCTCCATAGCTTCTGATGCAACAACTCCTATCTCTTTAGCCAGCGCTCTAGCTGCTGCTGGGTTTCCTGCCATTTCTAATAAAACAGGAACAACGTTTCTAAGCGCTTGTGAGTCTTTGGCACGCATAATTGCTCCAGCAAAGTCTGGCAAAGAAGCAAAAGTAGCAAACGCCAATAAACTAGTAATATTTATAAGTAAAGCATAACTGTTAAATGTTCTAAACGCAGGGCTCATGTTTTGGTCATATTTTCCTAACAAGTGTTTAACAGCTTTTAAAGCATCTTCTTGAAGTTTAGGATCATCAATCTCTTCTATGAGCTGTGCAGCACGTTGCCAGCCACCTTTTTTATCATACTCAATCTTTTTAAAAATTTGATTCATAGAACGGTCAGTCGCTATAGCCGGATCTACAATAAGTTTTTCTTTACGTAAAACAGAAGTATCTAAAGCTGCAAAAGCTTTGGCCCTATGTGGTAAAACACCTAAACCTAGTTGATGTCCAATAAAAGTATCTCCTTCGTTCTCCATAGAATCAAAAGCTTCTTGTGGTCCATCTGCAAGTTGGTCTACTAAATGTTCAGCAAACTCTCTGTCCATTTTAAAGAACTCAAAATATTGCATCATTTTGTTTCCTTCTTCATCTAGAACAGGGAGCCCATCTTCACTTACAACTTCTTCTACAATATACTTTTTGTCTTTTCCGCCTGGGAATTTAAGTTTTCCACTTTTTACATTTTCAAAATACGTTTTAGCGTTAACTCCAATGGGCGCTATTATTTGTCTTCTAAACGTAGTGTTGTTTGCGGTGTTAGCCTCTAATAAAAGATCCGTTAGTTTAGTTCTAAGTTCTGGCGTGGCGCCTATTTCTACAAAGTCAAACATACGAGGCCAGTAGTTTTCTCTAAACGCAACTCCATGGGCTGCCAAATTATTGTCCCAATAAAACTGCTCCATTTTTTGTCTTAGTTTAAACTGTCGCCCAGTAACCTGACCTTTTTCCACTCCTATGTTTGGAACGTAGCGGTTTTCCCACCATGCCCAATCTCTAGGGGTCGTGTTTGCTGGAGCTTTCTTGCCACTAAGCACAGGAATCATTCTTCTAGGCTGTAAAGAATTAACTAAGTTTGCTGTGCCTTTAGTTCTTTCTCCAACCACAATAAACCCACGTTTGTTTTCTTGTTGAACAATACGTCTCATTTTTTTAGCAAAACCACGTTGTGTTCTAGCATGTACGCCTTTACCTGTTGGGGGCATCTCGTACATATTTTTTGGAACTGTATATCCTTTTGGAACTGCCCCGGTGTATAAATAAATATACTCGGGGTGCGCTTCAGCATGCTCAATGCCTCTATCCATATTTAAAACAGGCACTAACTCCATTTGATAGGTATTATTATTAGAATTTTCAACAGCTAAAAGGTCTGGGTTTTCGGACTGTAACATTCCCCAGTCCGCGTCTTGTTGATCTAATAAAATTTTAGAAAACGCAGTCAAGGTTGAGTTTTTTAAAGAAACTACACGTTGAAGAAAACCTTGTTGTTCCCCCGATTGAGATTTTCCATAAAACATAAGGCCAAGAGCTTTTCCAGCTGGGCCGATCTTAGTGCGCAAAAAATTATCGGCGTCATAAAACAATTTAGCTATGTTAACTGGAACTTTTTCATTTACTGCTTTTAGCACAGTACTAATAACAGACTCATTTAATTTAGCACCTTTTCTTCCGCCTAGATTTTCCCACGTAAGTAGTTCTTGTTTCATATTTTCAACAACAATGGCTTCTGTGAAAGTAAGCTCCCACCTATTCGGGTTAGCCGCTTCGCTTGCTTTTATTGCTCTGTGCTCTTTTATAATTTTATTAAGCTCATTTTCAAACATTTTGTAGGCAGGAGTGTCCACGTTAAACCTAGCTTGAATATGGTCTGCAATTTTTTCCCACGCTCTTTTAAACATGTTAGCAAGGCGTTTGAACATAGACTCAACGCCTGTTTTGGCTTGAAAGTTTTTATTCATTGCTGCAGAAAAATTATCAGAGAACCATTCTGAAGCTCCTATTTGGGGGTCTTTCCATTCTTTAGGTGCGTTAGGGTCTTTGATCGCTTGTATATATGCCTCTTTAAAAGCTGGTCTGTTTTTAAATATGACTGCTACATCGTTTGTCCAATTGCTTTCGGAATCAAGTACGATATGTCCGATCTCATGCCCAAAAGCTTTTGAAATACTAAACAAAAAGTCATTCGGGTTTATTGTTTTTGCTAGTTTTCCTGTTTGTTGATTTAACTCAGGTGAAACTTTTAAAATAATTAGATTGTCTAACCCCCCATTTACTCTTATTCTTGAACTAATGACATTGTTTCCGTGGTCGGTAACCCAGGTTTTAGATCTAAGCGCTGTGGCACTACCACGAGAAAGTTTTTCTAAAGCTTGCTTTTTTCGTTGTATTCCTTCTACAGAAGCTGCTCCTAAATTTACGTGCCGTTGTTCAGCCTGTATTGTATTTTTAAGGGATTCGTCTATTCCCGCAAGAGCAGGGTTTTCATTAATATCCTCAGTGGCAGAAATAACTAAGGTTCTTACTTTAGGGTCTAAAGCAAATGAAGAACTAATGGTTGCAAACAAAACGTCCATATAGTTTTTTGCTCCCCCTTTAAAAATTTTGTCCATCCCTACAGCTTTTGAAGCTCGCTCTGCCTGCTCTAGAAAAGTTTTAGAAAAATTCGGAAGGTAGTATTTAGTTCTTTGCCCAGGGAGATCAGAACCTACAGACCTTAAATCTAATGCAGACAAATTTAAACTTTGTGCTTGGTCCCACTCGAAAAGACGGTTCTTTTTCTGTTGCTTTTTTCTAGTCTTAGCTTTAATTTCAGCTTCAATGGCTTTTTTACCCTTTCTTGCAATTGCTTCTGAAGGAGCACTACTAAACTTTTCATTGTCTTGTAGTTGTTTTGCCTCTTTTATGGTTACATATCCCCTATCAAGTTCTTTTAGTTTTGCATGCTCATATGTAGGTAATACTACAGTTGTGCCAGTATCTATTGCTGTATCTTCTTCTAACACTTTAACTTCAAGAGAAATGTCCTCTTCGTTATAAAACAACCTGCCATCTTCTGTAATTTCAAAAGGTTCAATAGTTTCCATTTTTGAAGCCAGTCTTTTGCCTTTTAACACAACTGTGGGTTCAGTCTCTAAAAGAATTGCGCCATCTTCTTTTAGTTGTTTTTCTAGTTTTTTAATTTGGTTGTCAGATAAAACTTTAGCGTTTCGGTATTTAAGGTTTGGTTCTACTTCTCCTACAGGCTCCCAATATTTTTCTGCCATTTCTGCTTCCCAAGTCCAAGGTACATTAGGAACTGCTATAGGAACAAACGGCATAGGCATTGTTTTTGTTTTTTTAGTTTTGGTTGCTTTTTTACCTTCTTTAAATAACTTCAAACGTTTTTGGTCTGCAATATATTTTTCTGCTTCTTTGCCAGTTATCTCTTTTCGTTCTTCTTGCCGGAGAACAATTTGCCCGGTTTCAGCTTGTTCTCTTAAATCTTTTATTATTTCAATCGCTTTTTGTAACGACTTCTGTTTTTCTTTTTCTAGTTTCGCAGGCTTGTTACGTAGTTCCTGTGTTAAATTACTTAGTGCAGGCTCTAAAATAGAAGTTAACTCACTAGAAATTCCTTCTGTGTTAAACGACCAAACTAGTTTCATTCTAGCAACAGGTACAGTTATTCCTTTTGAAGGAGTAGCATCAGGCGTGTACTCATCAAACACAGTATCAATAATTTTCTTTTGTTTTTTAAGGGTGTTAAGTTTTTTGCTTACTTTTTTATTTTCAGGTGTTTTTTTAACCTGCTCTTCAAGGCTTTGAATGGCTCTAGCCAGTTTGTTTCTAAAAGCCCCATAGAGTTTCTCAGCTTCGTTATATCGAACAGTGGGGTCTACTGAAGCCATAGATATAAGTTTATCTTTAAGTTCTTTCTTGGATTTTGTTCTTTGTGCAACACTTTCAGAATCGACCATGTCAAAAATGTCTTCTTTTAGCGCTTGGTCTAGTAGTTCGGCTTGGCGTAACTCTAAAAGTTTATCGCCTGGAACCCACATTGTAGAACGTATTATCCCTAGTTTAAACTCTTCTTGGAGCCTTTCTGGAGTTTTAATTTTTGTATATCCTAGTGTCTTCATTTCGGCTGCAAGTTCTCTCTGGAGTTTTAAATCCTCTTCGTAAATTTCTTCAGTATACGAAACCTTTCTTCCATACGTAGGATGATAAAGGTTTCTAGTTTTTTGTTCTTTCCCTTGGCGTTCTAGTTCTGGATCAAAAGGTATATATAGACCAATCCTTAGTTCTGTTGCCCTAAGTTTTCTTAAAACACTGCTTATTGGGTTCTTATCAAAAGAATTAACAAAGTCACTTAAAGTATATTGACGAACCTGTTTAGTTTCTGTGAGTATTTCTCCTGTTTCTACGTCTACATCGTCTACATACCCTTCGCTAAGCCTTTTCGATAGTTGCTCTTTTTTATAATCAGTAAGAAAAGCATTTTCTTCGGCTTTTTTAGTAAAAAAAGGCATATATTTTATAGCGCGCCAAAGATCAGCACTAAGAACCTCGTTTGTAAAAACGTCAGAAGGTTGAATTTCTGGGTCTTTTTTAACTTCTTCAATTCGTTCTTCTGGAGTTTTGTGCTCTTTAATCTGTTTTGTAAGCTTGTCTCTTTTGTCTATAAGAGCAAGAATAGAGTTAGCTGTAGCTGCAGGTGATCCAATGTCTGTAGCAAAATTCTTATTCCTTTTTAGATCAAGCAGTCGTTTTTTTATTCTATTTTTTATCTCATTGTCTGTTAATTCCTCAGCTGTTTTCTTTTTAATGTTAAAAAATGCAGCTGCTTCTTCTGCAATTGTGTCATTTAGGGCAATCGTTTCCTGTCTCTTCTTGGTTATTTCTATGTCTTTAGAAATCATTCCCTTAACATTTTCTTGTTTAGCCCCCGCAACAATTTCAGGGAAAGTACTGTTTAAACCATCTATAAGATTATAAGAACGTACAACCGGGCCACCAGCTGGAGGTAATTGGACCCTATATGCCTCTACGTTGTAACCTTGATTGCCCAATTCATATAAAATAGTCAAAAAACCGTCTGCAAAATAACGAACTCTAGCGTCAGACGTGTTTAAATCTTCTTTTATAGGAGTAAGCCCTCTAGCATTCATAAGGCTTAAGCCTTTACCTGTTAGGCGCGTGGCGTCTACAAGAATTTTAGAACGAAATCCTCGCTCTCTGGCTTTTGCAAGTTGCGTCTCAAGTACAGCTGACACACCTGACCCAGGTTCTATATCACCTACATCTAAAACCATGCCAGGTTTATTCTGGTCTAAAAAATAATCTATTAACGGGGCCCGCCCCCAACCTTTATAGTTAGGTTCTTCCGTCTTTTTATTCTCTAACCATGAGGTATATTCGTTCAGCCCGCTTTCTATAGCTTCTGCCATAGCATACTCAACAATTTCTTTATCTTGTATTAAAGACAAGGCTTTTGCAGGGTCTTGAGATACCAAATTAATTACAAACCTTCCTACAATGTCTTTTGTCTCAACAAACTCCACTCCAGGCACTTCGGTGTCTCTATCAGCTACAGCTACCTCAAAAGACACTGAATCAAATTCTGGGTTTTGAGAAAGCGCTATAACTTCTTTCATAACCCCCGGAGGCGTAATTTTTAAAACCGAGTCGCCAATAAGCGTATCTGGGAATTTTTCTTTTGCTTCTTTTTGAGCTTCTGTTAGCGTACGTAAGTTTTTCTTATCTGTTTGAAGCTTTCTAACTACATTCTCTCTAATATCTTGAAGGTTCTCTTCAGAAATAACTGTGTTATCCGGATTGTTCCTATAATCTAAACTTTGTGGAGTAACAGTTCCCCCAAGCATTTCAGTAACTTCGCTCATAGTTTTGCCTTGCAGGTCTTCTGGCAAAGTAGTGTTTATTTTTGACTTTACTTCAGCAAGCGCTTCATCAAAAGTAATTCCTTTGCTTTCGGCTATTCTTTCAGTCATATTTTGTACTGGAATGCTTTTCGCGTTTTTAAGTTCTGAATCCATCTGTTCAGAAAAAATAGGATCGCGTTCTTCTAAAGCTTTTAAAAACTGTTCTTTTAAATTTTTATTTTTATCTGCTGTATCAAGGTATGGAGCCCAAGAAGGAACAGTTTGTGATTTTTTAGCTCTGCCCTTCTCAAAACCTCCTTTTCTTACCCTTGTATACAAAATTCGTTTAACAGCATCTTCACTTAGTTCAAACTGTAAAGATGCTTTACCTACATCGTCTGCTGTACCAGCACTGTCATCAGCTTCTGCTTTTTGAGCGCTAACTTCTTCGTCAAACATTATAGAAGCCATTTGATCAATCAAAGAATTTTGAAACTTTGTGTTTCTTTCTTGCATATGGCTTTCTATAGTCCTCATAGAAAAAGTCCCATCAGAGTTTCTTTGGTTATGAAAGTCTTGGTAGTACATATAGTCTTGGTCTTTGCCAAGCTTACCAAACATATCTTGAGCTTTTTGTGCTGCAGCCCGCATTGCTTCTCTCCCTTCAGCTACAGATTGAAAATGAACAAAGTTGCCTTCTTTATCAACGACTTCCAGCACGTTAGGATCATCTGGTCTTCTAACAGCTGAATACCCAAGAGCATCTGCTAAAAAAGTATCTAAATCAATTGTCCCGTCTTCAAATAAATCTAGTTGAGCTTCTTCTGGTTTTTCAGGTATTGTTGCCCCTTTTGCAGTACCCCCCATTAATATTTGCATAAGCCGGTTAGCTTTTTCTTCATCTGTAGATAGAAAAAGACCCCTACCTCGGGCCTCCTCAACATCAACTCTAAACACTCTCCCCGCGTCTATATCTTTTTGTATTATAGGATCAAGGGTAGGGGGAGCACCTTTTTCTGGGATAGGAATAAACATAGAATCTTTTTTAGTTTTTGGATCCATCATTGCAGCATATTGTGCTGATAAATCCTCAGCAGCTTCAGGTGTTGCTATAAAGTCTTTAGAAAGATCAATTCCAAACTCTTCTAAATCGAGGTCTGCATTTATTTCTGCCTGTTCTTGCCCTTGAGAAAACCTATCTACGTATTCTGCAGACTTTCTTTGTATTCTTGGAGCAGCTGCAGAAACGGCTCCTGACATGGCACCACCCGTACCACCAATAATTCCTCCACCTACAGCTCCCGCTACGAGTGCGTTTATCGCATCTGCACGAGCCATAACACGAGTATAGTCATCATCTATATTTAATTTCTGTGTAATACTAACCCCCTCTTGAAGGAACTCAGCTGCTCCTTCTCCAACCGCTCCTCGTTTACCTACATCCACAATCCCCGCCGCCACACGTTTAGTAAAACTCTTACTGCCTGATTCTTTTAATAGTCTAGTAAAACTGTCTTTTATGCCTTTAACTACTATCGCTTCTCCTGTAGTTCCAATAAGACCATAAGCACCACCACCAAGAAGACTGAGTGCAGCCGCACGCCCGCCTCGCATATCTTGCTCAGCAAAATCACCATATAAAATACCCGAACCTTGCGTAAACTCTTGAGAAAACGCTCCTGCAAGTCCACCCACTTTTCCGCGGTTAGCAGCTACAACGTTTTTAAGTCCATATTCTTTTACATGTTTAAAAGAAAGATTGATTACATCGTTTTCAGCTTTGCTAAGTTTTTCGCCCTTTATCTTTTTGTTTACAGTCCTTCGTACCATTCTTTTTACTGCTTCTCGAGTTGCTCCTCTTGCAGCAGAACCAGCAGCCACCCCGCCTACACCAGCAGTAGCTACTGCGGCAGGCCCAAGCACCGCAAATAAAGCAGAACCAGTTATTGCTGCAGTAATACTAGCAATAGCCGAAGGGGCAAATTGCCCTGTGGTAGATATAGCATAAGTTAAAGCGTCACTAAAAGTAGGCGCTTCCATAAGTTCAGTAAAAGATTGTGGGCCATCTATACCTGCAGTCTGTTCAGCTGCAAGACGTTGAAATCTTTGGGCTTCTGCTAAATTTTCATCTGCCGCTTCTGTATCGCCCATTGCGTCATTAATGAGCATTTTGAAATAACTGCGGTTTGCGGCCATGTTGTCCAGGCCTGCTTGAAAAGCGTTGCTAAAAACACTACTGGTGGGCGTAAGCGTTTTAGAATCATATTGTCCTAAAGATAAACCAAGCTCTTCACGTGTTTTTGTTTGTAGGTCTATAGCGCTTACCCCAACTCCTTGATTACCTGGAGTAGGCGCACCTAGAAAACTACCGATTACGTCTAATTCTTGTTTTTCAGGTAGAGGCGCAGGAGCGGGCGTAGTTAAATAAGAACCGTCATCTTGTCTGACAATCTGTTCAAATATGCTGTTTGGGTTTCCATTAGCCACATTTTTATCCCTATTTCTTTTCCTTTTTTACGTTTTTAGCATCTAGATTAAGGTTAGGTATATTATTAAGCGTAAGCAAATCTATTACGCTTTCGTAAGACAACCCAAGTTTTTGTTGTATCTTATATATGGGCACAGAGTTTCTAGTTTCTCTCCTAGGGCCTCCTTCAGTGTTTGGTGTAGATGTCATAACAATATGGTCATCCACTATCGCCATGTTTTGCCAAGCATCACCAACAACAGCTTGTGTGGGTGTACTGCCTAAAACTAAGTTTACAAGTGGAATAGCCGGAAAAATTGCGTCGTTCCAAAAGTCTCTTCCAAAAGTCCACTTATGGTCAGCTGCCATTAGTTCTATAAGCCGCCCTACAGACTCATTGTACTCTACATTAGCTGCCTGCTTCGCTTCTGCAGAAATATCAGACCTTTTCTTATAGGCCGCTAAATCTTTTAATGACCTATCATATGTGTCTATAACCGCATTTAACCCAAGCGTAGTTTCACCATCTAGAGACTTATACTTCCCATTTTCATAATCAAAAACATAGTTCTCCTCTAGTTTTCTAAGCGGGTCCATAGCATCAGTTAAAACATTACGTTCGTTTTGGGCTAAAGCATGCCATTTTGCAGGTACTCCTGCCAATTCTTTTGCTTGGTCAAACTTTAGTCGGTCTTGTGTTGCTTTTAAGTTCCCCTCATCCACTCTCAACTTTCTTTCTACCTGACCTGAAAGTTGTTGGTAGTTAGACAAAGTTGCGCCTGGATCTCCGCCTGAACCCATAGCAGCAATAACCCAGTTTGCATAGTCTCTAGTGGCAGGAGGTAAAGTTTCATCTGCCCATTTTAAGTAATCTTCCATTGTGCCTATTTCAGCTGAGACTAACGCTTCTTGAAGTTCTGTTGCAGCGTCAGCATCAGGCATTTCATTGTTTTCAATTAACGTTTCTTTGTCCTCGATTGTTTTATTTTCTGCTTGTTCTAAAGTAGTTACAGTTGTTGCTGTAGGGTCTCCTTTTAGCGACATCATATAATCACGGGCTTGTCTCCAATGGTCTTTAGTAACCAAACCACTTTTTGTTGGTAAACCCAAGTGCTCAAAAACTTTCTTAATGTTTCCTTCTGAAGGAGTTCCAGCTGGACCTGTCATATCTTGAGCAAGCGGTGTTTGGTCTTCTGGCCTACCTAATTCCGTTTCTATCTCTCGCATAGCTGCTTTCATTTTGCTTTGTGCTAATGCTTCGCCTTCCCACAAACCTAATTGTTTATATTCAACTTCTTTTTTGCTTTTAGGCATAACCTCATAACCACGCTGATCATATTTTCTTTCGTTATCGCCTATAATCTCTGGACCTTCCCCTGTTTTAGAATCTGCATAAACAGTTTCAATTGCTCCCGTTTGATCTAAGGCAGCGTCTGGGCGCGTGTCACCTTCTCCTCCCATCAAAATTTGCTCTTCAGCAGCTATCCGCCTACTGACAGGAGAATTAAGGTCAATAGTTTCATCTGGGTTAAGCCCTATAGAAGCCAAATCTGCCTCTCTCTTCGTTGTAGCCAACGCGGACACCGCATCGTCCCTTTGGTTTTTCTTCTTCATTGATTCTAGATCGTCTGCCATCATTCCATAAGTAACTTGGCTAGCCTGTGGAGTCCTAGCTAAAATAGCACGAGCTCCAATGTCTGCGTATCTTTGTATGTCTTCTGCGTCAAGAAGTAATGGGTCTTTGCCCCCTTCTTTACGATCTCTTGATAAAAAAGACATAACCCCTTTGTCATTCTTTATAGCAATTGCATACATTCCAGCGTTATTAGGGTCCTCTTCTGCAGTAATTTTATGAACCCCTACAATTTTGCCCTGTTTAAGACGACCGTCTGCCCCTTCGTATTTTGTAAGGTTACTTTTTCTAAGAGCAAAATCTAGATAATTAGCAAGGCCTCCTTTTGGTAAAATTCTCATTGCCTCTTCCATGTTAAAAGTTGCATAGCCTCTGTTTGGCCCTTCTTTTGCAATATCAATAATGCCTTGAGCTTGAAGCCTATTCCACACGTCTGCATACTGGTTTTGGTCGTTTATTCGTTGGGCTTCCCGGGCTTGCTGGTTTCGCAAGTCCATAGCCCCAGCTTGATCCCAAGCCCCCAATATAGTTTGTCCGTAGTTAGTAGCCATTATAAGAAAGCTCCTAAAATAACTGCAGATCCAAGAGATGCAACCGTTCCAACCATATTAGATTTATGCTGCGCTTTAGCCATTTTGTAAGCATTTGCTCTTTCTGTATGTCCCGCCGAAGCTTGAGATAAAGCATTTATATTTTGAGAATAAGAATCCGCTCCAATATTTATTAAACCTGCCATAGTCTGATAATTTTGTTCTTTTTGGGCGATCCTAGCATTTGTCAAACCTCCAGCTAAACCAAGCGCTGCTCCCCTTTGTTGTGACCTTACTACTTCTGCTTGTTCAGCTGCCGTTCTATCATAGCCATACCTAGCACGGTTTCGTTCTGCTATTTCTTTAGAGAGTCGTGTTTGTGTTTCAATTTGTTCGGGTACAGCGTCAATTAAAGAAGTGTCTCGTGTTGAAGCAGCAAGCGCTCTTTCAAACTCGTCATAATCTTTCATATAGTCTTCGTACTCGCCTTTAATAATATCTGCATACGCCTGCGACGGATCATGAACCGTAGGAATCATATCCATATAGTTAGCGTTATTAGCACTATAGCTTAACTTACCTGACTTTTGTCTTTGTCTGTAATCGCCTACTGTCATAACTTACCCAACGTTATAATTAGAATCTTTTCCTATTTCAAAAAGATCATTGTCTACATCTAAATTGTTATCTTGCCCAAAAATACCTGTTTTATTTTTATAAGCATAAGCAAGGCTTGTTCCTAGCTGCAACCCTCCACGGACAAGAGAGTCTTTTTCTGCAAGTTTTCTCTTAGCAGAAGCTAAACCTGCAGAACGTTCTTGTGCTGCTACGTCTGATAAACCAAGTTTAGTAACCGCTTTTTTATTTTTCCCAATTTCTAATGCTCCCAGCTTCATGCTTTGTGTTGTACCTAAAGCTTTTTTACTTGCGTCTAATTGTTGAGCAATTGCTCCAGAAGCTATATCTGCTGCAGTGTCCACACTTCTAGCCGCAGCCAAAGAAGGGCGCCCAGTTAAAGCCTGCATAGCATCAGCCCCCGCAACTCGACTAGCAACCGCTTGTGGGTCTCGTGTTGTTGCAACGTCTTGTGTATATTCTTTTGTTATAGGGCCATAAATACCCTTGTCCCTTTCATACTCACTTAAGGCTACACCTGCTGCTAATGTTTCATCAGGTCCCGGTCCGTAATCACTTTTTGATGGTCCACTCATTATAATTCTTTTCTATATATCTGTGTAACAGGCTCATAGCCATGTTTTTTTGCGGCTCTAGTCCACCCTTTCCGAGTACTAGAAAACTCAATTGCCGAAACTTTAAGTTCTTCTGCCAAGTTACTCATAAAAACAAGTCCGTTGTCTCTGTTTTTAAATTTTGAATCTTGATACGCTGCCCATAAAAATAAAACAGGCTGCCCGCCCGAGTCCCTAACAAGGGACGTAATAATAAATCCAACATAGTGCTCTTTTTCATACGCTATAAATAAATCTGTTTTACCATTTTTTAAAGCTGCATAAATGTCTGCAGGTATCCAATCCGCATATGATTTTTTTCTTATTTTATGGAGATCCTGTTCTATGCGCTCATATGCAACGCGCACATCTTCTACAGGTATGTGTTCAAACACAACTCCATTAATAGTCGATCTCCGTACCATATCTCTTATACCTTTTCCTTGGTGTCAAACCCACGCCTTTATATTTGACTAGCCTTCTTACTCCTAAATTTCCTGCTCTTCCTCTAAGTTCTGCATCTGCGATTTCTGCTTGGAATAAAGCAAAATAATCTGAAGAAGCAACTGGGTCGCTCCAGTCTTTAGAAGGAATCCGCAATAAACGATACAAAGCACCATAAATAATTGCGTCTCTGTAATCCGTTGAAAAATCTGTATTTATATTGTTTGAAGTTCTTGTAGGTTTCAAAGCTACACTTAACCTAATTGCATTTGTTTTCGAACTAGAAGGAACAGGGACAACCCAAAAAGTATCTGGGGTTTTTTGTAAGTACACTTTAGGTAAGCTAGAGCGGTTTCTCCAATCAGGAAAATTAAGTTCTAAACTTCTTGGGCTAATAGGATCTAAATCATTTCCGTCATGAATCATCCATAATATTTGATGTACATCTGTACCTGTAGGTTGGCTAAAATCGTATTCGTATACATCTGCAACCGTGCTGATAGGATCTAAATCGTGTACGTAAGCTTGGCTTTTTTCACATGCTTCAATTGTAGCTGCACGCAAATGTGTTTTTACCAAAGTGTCGGGACATCCCGGAACATAAGGTAAAACTTCTTTTATTAATGAATCAAACGTTGCCATTTTTTACTTTTTTGTTTGCGGTACTTTACCGAGTTTAGACACAGGTGGAGTATATAAAGGATGCGCTGTCGAATGGTTAGGCACATTCGGCACGCGTTTTACATGTTTAACCCCATTAACTACGGTCTCTACTGCTTTTCTAGTAGCCACTTGTACTCCTTTTCTTTTTCTTTTTTGTTTTCGGTTTTGGAGGCCCATATATTGGCTTAGGTCTATAAGCAGTAACTTTTATCGTTCCATTGTCATATGTTACTGTTTCTCTGTATTTTGTTTTTCCTAAAGTGCTCATTACACTACTCCGGTTTGTTGTGGTGCCATCATCGGTTGCATCGCTTTTGCCGCATCCAGGTTAGGGCTTACTCCAAGTTGTATTTGTCCTCCGCTAGAAACACTAGTAAGGAATAAATTGTAATGTGCAGATGCTCGCTGTTGATTTCCAGCAAACTCTGCGTCTTTCATATACGCCCTATAAAGAGCATAATCAATTACAGCATTTGCATAAATATCATCTATGTACAAAGTAGCGCTTGTATTTGCTAAATCCGTAGGTGTCCTAGAAAAAACAATCTCTACATACGCATTGCCAGACACCCCTGGGTATACATAATATTTACGGGGGTCGTCTTCATCAAAAGCATAATGTTTAACTACTGTTGTATGAGCTGCATCTCCTGTAACTGCAGGATCATGCCAATCAGGTTCTAAGGTATCTAATATCTCTCGATCAACTATCCTAATAGTTCTTTTGCCTGTTGCACTACCGCCAGCTGCAGACATGTTACGAACTACCTTTATTAACCTTAGTCCAACATCTGGAATAGCTTGTTCCGTGCCAGTAGACAACTGCACATTAGCATGGTCCGCAGAAGCATCTGGTCTTAAATTTACAATCTCCCTTTGTGCATCATTTATATAGCGCAAAAGTTCGGCTTCCGACCACCGAACATTAGTTGTATCTTGGAGGGTATCTTCTATCCTCAAGAGTAAATTTGCACCAGTAATAGTACCGGCCATCTATCTATACCTCGATAATAATGTCTTCTTTCTTCTTCGTTGCTTTTTTCTTCTTGGGAGCCGGTTTTGCTTTGGGTTTAGGTTCAGGTGTTACATCTTTTACTTCTGTGCAACCTGCTTGTATACATTCGTATCCTAAATCATCACCAACTTCCATTTCCTCGCCTGCAGCTATTGTAATAGCAGTGCCCCAAGGTGTAGAAACATATGTGTCAACTTTCGCTGTAATTTTCAATTATTTTCTCCTAAATTATGTGGGTAGCCCCGAAGGACTACCCACAAGACTCAACCTAGTATGCCACGTCCATTCGGATAACACCAAAGTCTTCAACAGCGCCGTTATGGTCACTGTTGTACTTAGGCTTCCTAAAGCCAAGGATCTTACCAATTGAGATACCATTTTGGTTCCCGTAGTCGAAAGAATCTTCAACTATTTCAGGGAGACCGATATCAGCCATAGCAAGAGCTTGTGCTCCACAGAATAAGCAAGCTGCGCCATCAATATCAGCATCAGCACCCCACTTATAACCAGCAGAACCAGCATTAGATGATGTTCCAGAAGTTGCGCCAGAAGTGTTAAACACGTGTCGGAACTCATGGATCATAACGCCATCAACCATAAGGCTTGAAGAACCTGAGAACAATTCGTTGCTCGGTCCTCTTACTCCAGCGTTCCTGACGTTAGCTAGGAAATCTGAATCAAGTTTAAGGTCAGCCATAACTTGAGGAGTCACAAACATGTGATAAACCTCGTCGCCACCTGAACCTCTCAAACCACGGATATAGTTATCCTTAGCATAGGCTTTAAGAGCAACAATAGACTTGTACTGAATAGTGTCAGCAGCTACAACAGATGCAGTACTACCAGCAACAAGACCATCAGATGCATCCCATCTTCTATGCCTGTTGGTTGTTGGTGTAGAAACGTCACTAGCAAAAGCAAGGTCACCTAAGTTTTGACCAGTAGACATAACTGATCTTAGGGCACCATTATTTTTGTTAGTGAGCGCAATACCAGATAGCGTTAAGAACGCTATTTGGTCAATACGATCTGCCATTGCATACGCAAGGGCGTCTCGAGAATGCTCACGAAAGTTGACAACTGATTTTTGATCAGCAAGACGTCCAGCTAGACGGTTTGCAAATCTCATTTGATCAAGTTGAACAACGATATCGTATGCTCTCAATGCTTCTTCATTACCTTCGAGAGTGTAGTCTCCAATGATACCATCACCAGTCATGTCAGCTAGAAGGGTTATTACCGCTCTCGCTCCTTTCTCAGATTTGGTAAGTTCAGAAATTTTCTGAACCATTGCATTAGGGCCACTACCCGCAAATTGGTTAATGAAGGACATATTCCGAGCAACACGCCAGAAATCACGTGACCAAATAGTGAGCTGTTCACTGGTCAGTGATGCAAAGTTAGTATTTGCCATTTGAATACTCCAAATTAATAGATTTAGAACCAATCGACTTATTTGGGGCGATATTTTACCCGTATACCCTTTATCGTTGGGATACGCTCTCGTAGTTTTACGAATACGACCTCGCGCAGTTTTACGTCGGATGCGAGACGAAAACGATTTTTTACGGGAACGACCCCGGCTAGATATCGTACTAGCAGACGAAATACTCTTTTATATTACATTAACTTCTAACCAAAGTCACCACGCATTCTACGTAATGTTTCTTCAGGTAATGCCATAAATTCATCATCAGACAACACGTCTATGTCTACAGATTTTTCACCTCGTTCTCCAGCGCCTTCGCCTTTCATAGCAGGCGGCTGTGATTTAGCTGCTGCTACTTTCTTTTTAACTGTAGTTTTTTGTCTACGTTCTTGTACTTGCTCTTGTGTAACAACGTTTTCGTTACCTTGCAAACTACTATCACCTGCAGTCGATAAAAGTTCAGGTCGTTTTGCGGCTAGTGTATATTCAGTTGCTCGTGCCAACGAGTCAGCTGCGCCATAGCCTTGCACTATAAAAGCATCTCGAAGGTCCATAACCTCTTGAGTTAAACCTTCATCATAAGTAGTACTGTTTTGGTCCAATATAGGAAAAGTCTGTTCGATCTCTTGCGCTTTAGCTTGTAGCTCTTGCGCTTCTTGATTTTGTTGAACTGTTTGACCCATTTGTTGCTGGACTTCAAACATCATTGCTTCTTTTTCTGCAGTACGAATTTCATTTCGTACAACAGCGGCTTGGTTCATTTCGCCATCAAGTAGCAGTTGTTGATACTCTTGTTCTTTAGATGCAAAGTCATATTGAGGCGCTTCAGCTTTAGCTGCCGCTTCTGCTTGTTCTATTTCATTAATTCGTTTTTGCATCTTCTTATTTTTAGCAAGAACTTCATCGAGTCGAGATTTAGGCACCATAGGCGCTTTATCTTTTTTAGCTACAGCTTCTTCTGCCACCTCTTCTTCAACTCCTCCATCGTCTGATCGTGTAGCGTCTGCATCTGCGTCAGCCATTGTTTCTTCGACCACATCTTCTGAGCTGTCTTCTGCCTCTGGTTCTGTTTCGCCTTGTTCTTTTGCCTCAAGTTCTTCTGGGCTCGTTTCAAGGTTAGTCTCGTCTCCAAGTGTGTCTTCTTGCGGCGTCTCTGCTTCTTCATCAGTCACTCCTTCGTCTTCTGATACTGTTTCAAAGTTCATATCTACATTAAAGCCCTCGGCGTCTTCTTTAGTAATCGCGTCCGCGCCAGGCATTCTGTCGTATACTACATCTCCTTGTACATCATCGTTTGGGTTTACTTTTTTCTTAGCCATCAGGCCCTCCTTGTTTAAATGCCGCTATTGCCACTTTGGCAGCTGCGTTAGTTTCCGTGTCAGCACGTCTTTGTTCATTAGTTAAACCTGCTAACCTCTCTCTGAGCTCAAGTTCTTCGCGTTTCATTTGAAGTTTACTTTCTATTTCAGCCATCTGCAATTGTGGGTCTACATCTGTAATCTCTTGGACCTTGGCAGTATTAAGGGCTGCTTCGCTTTGTATCTTAGTAGCTTCTGCTTCTAGTTTAGCTATCTCTAGTTGTATTGTTCTAATTTGAGCCTCCATTTGGAATTGCATCATTTGTGCTTCTTGTTCAGATGGTGGGTTAGTCCCTTCCATAGCACGTATTCGCTGTGCTATTTCGCCTTTACGTGCTAAATGTGAAAAATCTACTACTACATCGTTTGGAATAGGTACACCTACTTGACGAAGCTGCAATGCTTCAGCAAACTGCATTTCATCAAAATTATCTCTCGCTGGGCTGCTAGAAATAACAACATCATACTCTCCAACAGTAAGATCATTTATAATTTCACCTTCCGGTGTCATTTGGTTTAATACCATTGGGTCGCTTCCCTTCATAGGGTCTGCTTCATTTACAATTTGTACAACACGCTCTTCTGTATAATATGCTTGTACAAGATTTAAAATCTTTTCCGCTAAATATTGTCGGCTTTTAGCTAGGTTGTCCAAAGGCACTTGAATCATCATTGCGCCTCTGTTCTGTTTTGCTTGAATCGCAACGCCTGAAACTTCTGGGCTGTCTGTACCCAACATTGAATCACTAATACCACTGATTTGTTTTATATTAACGGCTGCTTTTTGGCTTATGCGATCTAAACCGGTAGGAATCTGATTCGGCGGAATTTTAGCCGGGGGATTAAAACCACGGTTAAATTCGAGTACTAATCCTGTCTCAGCGCCATGCTCTTCTAAGTCATCTGCATCCATGCCACTTAGAGAACCAGACTCCACAATCCAACCGCTGTTAGCAGTTGTATTCACAATATGTAGTTCTTGAGAAGAGATCTTATTCAGTTGTTCTTGGGGGGATATTAAATTACGAACCATTCCGAACGGTCGACCTCTTCTCCAGAAAGGAAAGTAAGGGACTAAAGTAAAATGGTCATAGGGCGACCAATCATCATGTAACACTATTAAATCAGCTGTCACTGTCCAACGCACTTTACGAACCAGTTTTTCAATAATGTCTAGGTCATACTCATCTGCAAACTGTTCTCTTTTCTTTTTAGTCCACCCATAAGGAACCTGTCGCATATCGCCAGTAAAACGATCAACATAAAACATACACTCTTTAAGTCTATAATACTGTCGTTCTATTACTCGAACTGAGCGTAGCGCGCGATTTTCTTCTGGGTTTGTTGTGTTGCCTTGTTGATATTCGACACCACTATAAGTGTCGCCGTATCTAGTTTCTTCGTACTCGATTGAATCTGTGCCTAAAGCTGACCCCTGTTCCACAGTTATACGAAGTTTGTCTGCTTTTTTCTGTCCATAAATCTCTTCTATCTCATCAAGGCTCATCCACTTCGTTTCAAAAACCTCGTTCCACGTTCTAGGGTCGTAATCTTTGCCATCTGGGTCAATAAGAATATCTAGTGGGTCTTTTGAAGTTATACGAACTTCACCTTGTATATGGTCATCAAAATCTATACGAACATCAAACCAACCCCTGTCTTGTATAAGACCATCAGAAAAAACCTGTGCCTCTACCCAATCTAACTTGTTGTTATCAGAAATTTGCAAAAACAACTTAGTAAGTGTGTCTGCTATTTCTTGTTGTCCGTTTCCTCTAGGTTTAAACGTAACATCCATTCTACGTGTACTTTGCTCCCCTATAACTGTGTTAATAGTAGGTAATATAGTATTAATAGTAAGAGCAGGTCTGCCTTGGTCATCTAATGTAGACAAGTCAGCTGCGTCCCACTGTTCTCCTCGATAGAAAGCATCGCATCTTTTTGCGACTGCGATGTAGTCTTGATGTCCGTTGTCCCGGGCGCGCGTGTACGCGTCCCACTGGTCGCGGGCAAGTTGATGTTCTTTTGCTTTACTTAACCTTTTAGGTTTGTCGGATCTATATGCCATTAAGCGCTCATTGATGTTTTCTTGTTATCACTTTTTACTAAGTGTCTTAGTCTATCTCTCCAAGATGGCTCAGGAGCAAGCCTTTCATAAAAGGTTGCAAACTCAGTCATCATAAGACCAATCCACGCCAAGGCGTCGACCTGGTCATCGTGCGTACCATTAGGAAACCGTAAAAGTTCTGCGACAAGAGGCCCAGTCCACACAGCTTCCTTTGGAAAGTATACCATGCCTTGTTGCATTCGTCCTTGAATTGCACGTGCTCTTGCTTCCTTATCTCGTCGTCCAACTTTTAAGTCTTTAAAATACGCCTCGTGTAGTCTACGCTCTCGAACTCTTTTTTCCAAGAACGGACCGATTGCCATCTCTATGTGACCCTTCTCTATGCCAACAATTCCGGGCCTCCAAGTCTCATAAAGATCTAAAATTTGTTCTACCAATTCAAAGCCATCAAACTTGCCGCGAACAGTATCAACAACATACATATTATCATACTCATCGACCCCGACCACAATGCCAACCGAATAGTCATTTCTATCTCTTTGGCCAATCGCGAGATCCCACGCGCAATAATACCGCAACTTCGACAAATCAACGTCTTCATTCTCATAATAGCGTATCATATCTCGATTGAAATAATCACCTTCATCTGCAACTGGGTTCTGCTGATAAAGTGCGACCCAATCCCGCGGGCCTACCGCTTTTTGTATTTGTTGCAGCGCGTCAAGGTTATATCGCTCAGGATGTAATGCTTCGCCGGTTTTTCTAAATTCTTCGTCTTTTTCCGCAACCGCGGGGTATTTAACTACTTCCCACTGGTCTGCTCCATCCTTAGCTGCAGTCAACAACCGCCCCGCCAAATCATCGTCGTGCCACCGCGTAAGAATAATGAGCACACCGCCCCCCGGAGCAAGACGTGTGTATGCAGTTGAAGTGTACCAGTTCCATACCGATTCCCGATTAAATTCGGATTCTGCGTCCTCTCGGTTTTTTACAGGGTCATCGATTACCAAAATGTTCGCACCTTTACCCGTGATACCTCCACCAACACCAGCAGCCACGTATCCCCCTCCTTGGGTCGTGAGCCACGCTTCGACGGATTGACTCGTTCGATCCAAAAGTGTCTTAGCAAAAATGTTTCTATAGTTAGGTTCGCGCAAAAGTTGCCGCACTTTTCTAGAGAACGTCATTGCGAGCGAGCCTGAATACGAACAACTGATAAACTCGTGTTTGGGGTTTTTACCTAAATGCCACGCCGGAAACGCGACACTCGCCAAAGTTGATTTACCATGCCGCGGAGGCATAAACAACATTAACCTAGGCGATTCGCCATCTTCTACCGCTTGACTAAACTTTTCGAGCCTTTGACAAATGTCTTTGTGCACCCATCCCGCAAGGTAGTCTGGGTTAAACCTTTCGACAAAAGGCAGAACATGCTTGCGAGACAGGGCTCTTAGGGCGAGCTCCCGTTGAGCAGCCTCTTCTCTAGAGAGTTCGGGCTTTGAAGTGGGAGACGTATCTTCTTTCTCAACGGGAACCGCAACTTTTTCTGCTTCGTCTGCTTTACAATATACGCAGATCCCTCCTTCCGGTATAAGTGTTTCTGGATAAGAAGTCAAACACTCCTTACATTCAATCTTTTTTATTTCCATCCCTTCTTGGCATTAGATACTGGTTATCCACACCAGCAATTTTGAGCAGTTCCGAGTCAGGCAGTCGTTCTAACTGCTGTACGTTCTTCTCTATATTAATATTTATCTGTGTTGGGTTCTCAGGAGCATGTAGACCGTGGAGCTTGCACAACGAATCGGTAATCTTACACTCTTCGGTCGCGGTTACCGACTTACGATGCGCTTCTAAGTACATATTAGTAGCAACACCTTTATCGAATTTGACCTCATCGCGCAATTCTTCACGAAAATAAGCTACTGCTTTTTGAATTTTGGGCTTTTTAAAGATTTTATACACATATTCGGCGTCTCCGTACCCCGCTGCACGGCCCGCGGCTGCTTTAGACATGCCTCGAAGGAAAAAATGCACTAATCGCTCTTCTTGAGTCGACAATTCATTGAGTTGTAGCCCCGCGTACGGGTAATGTGACTGCATTTCAGCTCTGTCTTCGTCCGAAAGCTCTAATTTTTCGATTTCTTCCGTCATAAATAGGGTTATTATAGTTAAAAGTCTTCTTTTTTAGCAATTATATTCTTACACCACCAATAAAACTCACTTTCTCCTAAAGTATGTTTCATTACATTTACACGAAAGGCCACTAATTGTATGTTTTCGGGTATATATCCTTTATTGGGGTCTTTTCTATCAATGCTAACGTTAAAATTTTGAGATCCTTCGCCCGATTGCCACGTTAAATACACACCAGATAACGCACATTTACCTTCTTGATGGTCCCATAACTCGTACAGTTGTTCAATTTCAAGGTTCCAGGTTAACGGTTCGGGTTCCTTGGCTCGGGCGTACTTCAATTTGGAATAAACTTTCTTTAAATACGCGTACGGAGAAGAACTAGATCTAGCCGTGCGTTGTGCATTTTCACATGTTCGGCATGTAGCTCGTTTGTTCCCGCTCTTCGTCTTATTGTACTCGTCCGAAGGTAAGTCCCTTTTACATTTTGCGCAAATTTTTTTCGGCAAAATTTTTCCTAAAATATTTTTCTTTAAAAACTATATCACAATCGCTCACTCATTGCCTCCCCTCTTGCTCACATCACACCCCCTTCCCCCGATTCGGAATTTGGAACCTTGTTTGAATTTAGTGGTATTGGAACCTTGTTTGAATTTAGTGGCACACTACTATCATCATATCTTATATCGCTATCGCTAGAAGAGATCGATCCAGTAGGTCGATCTAATAGTTTTTCTATTTGTAGAAAGGTTGGTAAGCACATCAACCTACAACAAGGGAGAGTAGAACATGGATACACCATTGACTACTGTCTCTTTCGTTGACGCCAACGGACAGGCTAAGCCTATTCGCAAAACACCAGGTGGAATGGTTCCATTTGATGTCTGTGAAAGCTACGCTAAGTCCGATGGTTCCACAGGTTGGGCAAGAGCGTTTAGCTCAAGCATAATCAGCATTATGCAATGGCCCAACGGCACGCTTAAGATCAAAGTTTTCGGTCTTGAGTTTCGTGGATACCCTGCGACAGTGAAAGAGACTACTCAGCCCCAAGCGAATGGCAATGCTCAAGTAGCACAGCCAGCGCCTCAGGCTGATACTGATTCAGTTCAGTATTGAGTGTCTTAGCTGAGACCCGAACCCAAGGAAACAAGTGAGGTTTGTTACTCAATCACTTCCCCCATGTGTTGATTTAAGATAGTGTCTTGATTGTTACTACTATCATACCTCAGCACATGGGCATATTAACGCTTAACGGGAGAATCAATCATGAAATCCATGAAAGAAATTCTAGAAATAGCAGGCGAAGGCTACGAAGGCTTAGACGTCGAAGACAAATACGCTAAAAGCAAAGCAGTTATGGCTAAGCTATATAACGTGTCTGTCGAACACTTCAACAAAGGTCGGGACAAAGCCAAAGCTAAGCAAAGAGATCCAGTTCAATTAGATCTCTTCGATGACGCATGATCACCTCAGTAATCGGCTTCTTCGCAATCGTCGGAGTTCTGTTTACCATCGTCTTTCTTTTCAGTGTCGCTTGTATCTGGTATGTAGTTGGCTGGGTAATTGAAGCTGAAAACACAGAGAAATCCTAACTCTAGGTTGGGGGGTCCGTTCAGGGCCCCTCATTTACTTTAATTAGTACAACCGTAGAGCGCCAAAGGCGCGTCTTTATAATATTGGTAGTCCGCGGGAGACCCGCGAACCACCAATTCGGGGCTCTCGTGTGCATTACTACTATCATCGGCGAGCTTGCGAGCCCGATGTGTGCCAATTCGTGTGCTAACACGCTAAATATATGGTGAATGACCATGAACCACGCTCCACGAGCGAAAAAACTTGACTATCTGTACCACGTGTACCAGATGTGTACCACCACTTTTCACAACTAGCGGTACACCTACAGCCCCGATAAACACGGACCGTGAACCGTGAATCGTGGGCATTGTACCGCGTGTACCAGCTAAAACTCTCGGATACTAGTTATTTAACCTATCTTCTATATTAATGCTTAAAAGTCTAACAGACCTAAAAGTAGCGGTACAAATGGTACAAAGTCCTACAACCCTTATCCTAGAAGCTTCTCAGCTGTACCACTACTTTTTAACTTGTGGTACACCGACCCTCAGCTCAGACCCGCAGGCCTTTGGCGTTGGGCTCTGTAGCTGTACCACTACTACTGGTACACTTTCAAATGGCCACGGTCCAAGTATTCCCGTGGCTGTAGTTTGTCCTTTTATACTTTAACTTAACTAATGGAGAATAAAAATGGTTAGAACGTTAATAGAAGAGGAAAACATGCCTGTTGTTAAAAACATAAGAGACTGCGAAGCAGGTATAAAAAACCCTAATGATGTTTACATCGGAAGAGGTTCTAAGTGGGGCAACCCCTTTGTAATTGGTGTACACGGTACTAGAGAACAAGTTGTACATAGATATGTTCTTTACCTTAGCTCAAGGCCAGATCTAATAGATGCTATACCTGAACTAGAAGGTAAAAATCTTATTTGTTACTGCGCACCTAAGCTATGCCACGGACATGTATTACAAAGCCACTTCACAGGCAACCCATTTTATATGGACTACGCTGAAGGAGACAAGCATGGTTTTTAATCGCAAGCGCCGATGGACGCTAATATCCATCACTTTAATCTTAATTTTACTTTATATGGGGCTATAAATATGAACATAGTTAATAATTTACTAGACTATTCTACACCATGGTCTTTGCCTGATGTCTATCTATTCACAGGCAACCCAATACGGCGTAAAGATGGTGCAATTGTTATGGGACGCGGGGCAGCACTAGCTGTTAAATCCGCATACCCTCAAATACAATATGGTTTCCAAGGCAATAAACCTTTACGCTGGGAAACAATAACTGATAAACAGCACATAGGCTGGTTTCAAGTCAAAGAACATTGGGCTTCTCCTGCTCAAATAGAGCTTGTTGAACAGGCTACCTTAGCTCTTGAAAAGGTAGCTTATAACAGACCTAATATTAATTTTCATATTAATTACCCTGCTGTTGGCAATGGACAACTTACTGAGTCACAAGTTGCACCTATACTAGATCTGTTACCTGACAATGTATATGTTTATAGATGACATTCAGAGTCGCGCTCTGGCTGACGCTACACAGTGTTGTAGTTGCTCTCTGCAGAGAGTAGCAGTTTTTATGGTTTTACTGGGGACTTAAAACCTAGAGTCAGGCGGGACCCGTCACACTTGTGATGAAAATATCGCCTGACTTGCGTTTTGGTAAACAACGAAAAAGTTTCCCACTAGCAGACGGTGTTAGGCTGCCGGCGAACTAAGTCCCGCCACCCCGTCGAGAGTAGAACTACACGGGTGGCAGGCTCTTTAAAAACATTCAGGTGTCCACTACTATGCGTGCCGACACCTGCAAACCTGCACACATACTTCACAACGAACCGATCCAGTAGGTCGGTTCGTGTAGTTTGTCTTTTTGTACTTTAACTTAATAATGGAGAATATCATGGACGATATTAGAGAGTTTCCCCAAGTCCTCTTTAAAACTTGGTTATGCAGAGTTGTACCTGCTATGTACAGCAATAAAATACTAGCCCTTCAGCTTAAAGACATTGAAGACGGGTCTCCAATTGCTACAGCAACTGTCAATCTTGAAGAACATGCACATGTCCTTCTTTCAGAAATGTCTAAAGGGAATGCAATTCTTACTTTTGTCAAAGACTACAGTGAGAACGAAGGCATGCTTAAAGCACTAGTAGATGCTCAAGTGGTTGTAGATACAGGCATAAAAGCACCTTCAGGTTATGTAGAAGTTCCTGTTGTAGAACTTGCACATGACAAGCTTGAAAAAGCCTACCTTAACATGCTTGATGATGCTCTTAACAAAGACATGGAGCAGAAGCTAGCTAACATTAATTAAACTATTCTCCCTTAATAGTTAACAGTTTTTCCACGGGTTTTCTGTAAAAAAACCTTATTTTATGGAGATTAAAATGGACATAGATCTACCCGATTACATACTTAACGACTTGTTTGCTCAACATGAAGACGAGCGAGACCGTGTTCGTGCTGGTATACCTAGTGTAATGCTTATGAAGTATTGGGCTAGTCGCAGTTATCGTAGACAACAAGAGATTGGTTATAAATCTCAGCGTAAACGAAAGTATGGTAAGAAATATAAACCGCTTAAATTCTAATTGCGGTTTGTTGAGTGCTCACCTTGGTGAGTGAATATTAACCCTTCTATATAGGAGTACAAAATGCCAAAAGAACATTTTGACCCGTCTGAGATGGAGACGGAAGAACTTATTCCATCAAATGAAACCCCTGAGTCAGCGTATCGTGCAGATACAATCGGTGACCCAGAGGGCAGTGAAGAAAGAGAAAGACAAGTAGCTATTGTGTTACCTGACTTTTTCTATCGCAGATATAAACTAGACGATGCAGGTAATCCTACCTTCAACGAAGTAGTTGTATCTCAAATCATGGAAGTATTTGATGCTAAGTATGGCACTGAGCAATCGTTTAGTGACGACAAAGCTGAAAAGTATTTCAACAAACAAGTTACTCAAGTTGTTGATGGTTTTAGTCAATTGTTAGAAGTTGACCCTCAAACAACTGGTATCAATGCATTGCAATTGGCTACCAGAACTTGGGCTGAGTTCGCTAGTGTTGCTTATGAGTATAAAGACTCAATTAGCACCATTAAAGAAAATCAGGAGATACCAGATTGGCTTATCGATAGAGAAGACAAAATGGTTCAGCTTGGTCGTAAAGCTAGAATGTTGTCAGCGTTCCTTAATAAAATGGACGACAAGTTTGGTCTTAAAGATGTTGAGATCAATAGATTTAGAGTCCAACAAGCAGTTGAGAACCGACTACAGCGTTTAGCTGAATGGAATTACAATCAACACGCTGATAAGTCTGGAAAAATCACTAGTAAGTCTATTACTAATGAGACAGCTTCAGCAATGTTTGATAATGCGTAATTAATGTCCCGAAGTGTCAGCTCTACTTTGTTACTCAAAGGGCTTTAGGTTGGTGCTTAGCTTCGGTCATCCTGTTGTCTAGACCTGAAATCTAGTACATCTACCAAAAAGCACCCCTTGGTCTGGTTCGGGGTATAAACCAGAGGGTAGCCTGGAGTCCTAAATACAGATTCTAGGCTATCACTTTTTTTTATTTATGCAAGTAACCATGTGCTGTTTAAACATTTTATTTAGTAAAACCCATTTGCCAGTTTATTGGCTGTTTTAATTTAATTTAGGAGTAGGAGTATGCATCAAATACGTCCAAAGCATCTCGTTTCAGAGATTGTTGATAACATGCGTGCCGGTCTTAACACCATGATTTGGGGTGGACCAGGTATCGGTAAATCAGAAATACCAGAACAAGTTGCCACGAGTCTTGACCAAAAGTTGTTAGACTTTCGTGCAAACTTGTTTGACCCCGTTGACGTTCGTGGTGTGCCACGAGTTGTCAAAGTTAAGGATCAAGACAAATATTTTACATCTTGGGCTGTCCCAGATGTATTTCCAATTGTGGAGCGAGATGGTGAGCGTGGCTTATTCTTCATTGATGAATTGCCAACGGCGCCGCCTGCAACACAAAATGCGTTCCTGCAGTTATTATTAACCAGAAAGGTTGGGGATTATCATCTACCGCATGGCTGGTCTATCATAGCTGCAGGTAACCGTTTGACAGATTCTGCTGCTGTCTACCAAATGCCATCACCTGTCAGAAACAGGTTAGCTCATTATGAGTTAGAACCTAATGTTGATGACTGGTGTGATTGGGCAATTGGCAATGGCATCAGCGATTCGCTTATCTCATTTATGAGATATCGCCCTGGGCTGTTGTATTCATTCGACGCTGATCACTACTCTTTTCCTACTCCTAGGAGCTGGGCGTTAGTGGATAAGAAGTTGAAGATAAACAACAATGAAGAGACATTGTTTTACGGTGTGTCTGCATTAGTTGGCGATGGCCCAGCAGGTGAGTATGTAGCATTTAGAAAAATTGCTGATTCACTCCCTGATATTGACAATTTGATTGAGAATCCACAGAAATACAAACATGATTCTGATCCAGCTATCTTGTATGCCCTCACAGGTGCTTTGGCATCTAGGGCAACCGAAGACAAGATAGCTAATATTATGCGTATTGGCGACAAGTTGGAAACCGAATATCAAGTTGTTCTTGTCAAACAGTCAATTCAACATGACAAGGCTAGGGCTAATTCAAGTCCAAATTATAAACCTATTATTGATTCTCCTTCTATACAGAAATGGATCAATGATAATTCAAATGTAATCTTATAAGGAGAGTGTTATGGCTTTTTACGAAGTTCTTATCTTTATTATAGCTGCGGTAGGTACAATTTTACTTCCCGTTGGCTATAGAATATTTGATCAATATAAACCTATTCCAGGTGTATTGATCATGGCATATGGTTTCTTTTGTTCAATAGTAACCATTGCTGGCATTATTAATCTTTTAAGTTAGAGGTATATTATGGCAACTGTCCGTATGGCTGACTACCTTCGTCACAACATTGTCAAAAAGTTTAAAGAACTTTATGACAAATCTAATCCACCAATTGAGCAAAAAGCTTATCACGGTGACAAACTCTATGAGACTTTAATTTCTGGTAAAGTTCAAAAACTTAGCGAGCAAGTTGAAGAATCTTTTGGTGATTTAATTGACACTAATGATCTTCTTATGGAGACAGACCAGTTAAAACTTCAAACAAACATTATGGTTTATGATTATGAAAGAGACTTTGATGACTCTAAAAACATGAATGTTTATTCAATAGTAGAAAAGTTTAAAGAAAACGAAATTATTGAAGTTCCTTTATCTTCCTCCGTTAACATGTTTGCTAAAAGAGATCGTTATTACAGCGAAATTGTATGTCTTAATGCCGATTCAGAAAATATACCTGAAGCAGCAAAAGAATATATAGAGAAAATTAAGAAGAACCATCAAGAAGAATCTCGTCGTTATGCTAAAAAGTATGTAGATTCTGAAAAAGTTGATGAAACTCTTCTTCAGTTTACAACTCTTAATCAAGCTCTCAAGGCTTGGCCAGCTCTTTCTAAACTTGTTCCACAAGATAAGATCTCTAAAGTGCATGAAAGACAACAGCGTAAACGTAAAGAACAGCAACAGCGTTCTAAAGTCGCGCCTGTTGAGCAAAACCTTAACAAAACTATATTGACAGCTTCATTGCTGGGAGATGACTGATGGGCTTAATACAAGGATATGTGCTTAATGAGTCTCCTAGTCAATTGATTCATAGGTATAACAACATTGAATCCAGGCAATGTCAAAATATGGGTGTGCCGTATCAACGAAATGGCTTTCTTTTTGACAGTGTGCAAAAGAATGTGCATGACCAAGTTAGAAACATAGACTTGTATCCTGTTTCTTTTAGTTATACTTCAAAAATGAAGCTTGGAAACTTTATGAAAGTTGGTGATTCTATTATCCAACACTACCAGCAAGGTTATTTACGATGTGAAGTTTCTAAAATTACTTCTCACCGTAATATATACGTTAGACGTTGGACAGAAGAAGTTAATTACCTAAAAGGACAAGACCTTATTGATAAAGGATACATAACTGATGAACGTGACGCTAAACAGTGGCAACCTTTCAGAAACAGCCAACCCGAATGGGATGGACGAGATCAATATTGGGCATTCGTAGAAAAACTTCAAGAAATTGAAAATAAAACAGAAAACGAAGATATTGCTTTAGAGTTTTTAAAACAAGCTTGGTTTCAAAACCCCAAAGCAGGTCAAGTTACTGCACCCCGAACCGCGGACCGTGAATGGAGATTATATAACTATGATCTTTATGCAATACCCAAGGAGAGGGCACTTTACTTAAAAATACAGGAATAATGAATCATGAGCCATGAACAAATAACAAAAGCACGTAGTCGATTATTATTAGATCATCCATTCTTCGGCACACTGGCGCTGAGATTGAAGACTGAAATAACCGATCAAGTACCCACTGGTGCTACCGACGGTGTAAAACTGTTGGTTAACCCCAAGTGGTTTGGCAAACTAAAACCTGTGGAACAAACAGGTTTTGTTGCCCACGAAGTAATGCACGTTGCCCTGCTGCATATGTTACGTAGAAACAACCGTGACGCACACAAATGGAACGTCGCTGCTGACTATCGTATTAACAATACGCTGTTAAAAGAAGGATTTATTCTTCCAGAAACAGAACTTATTGATGACAAGTACGATACCCCTAAACCTATGTCCACTGAAGAAATATATAGCATATTGCCTGACGACTTAGGTGAGGAAAAAGATGGGTTTGGTATATTACTTAAAAACCACGACGACCCAGGCGGCTGTGGTGGTGTAATGGATCATCCATCTATCTCTGCAGGCCAAGAAGTTTCTGGCTCTGTAGAAGCTGATTTCCATGTTGCAATACAACAAGCAGCAGAGGCTGCACGTAGTGCTGGTAAATTATCTGGTGATTTAGAATCTTTAGTTGCTGACATACTTGAGCCCAAAGTTGACTGGCGTGGTGTACTAGCACGCTTCTTTCGTTCAAATACCAATACAGATTTCAGTTGGATAAAACCTAATCGTAGATTTATTGCACAAGGTTTATATCTTCCGTCGCTGTACAACCCAGCCTTAGAAGAAATAGCCGTCATCGTTGACACCTCTGGCTCAGTTAGCGATGACGAGCTAACACAGTTTACAAGTGAAACCACTGCAATACTTCACGATCTTAACCCTGAATCTATACATTTTATACAGTGTGATACTGAGGTAAATGAATATGCCAAGTACAGCCGTGAAGATTTACCACTTAGAGTCACTTACAAAGGGCGTGGTGGAACTATGTTCTATCCCGCTTTTGATTATATTAAGGAACATTGCCCTAATGTTAAAGCCGCCGTCTATCTTACCGACTTAGAGTCTAGTGATTTCGGAGACGAACCGCCTTTTCCAGTTTTATGGGTAACTACTTGTGCAGAGGAGGCACCATTCGGTGAAATTATCAAAATGTAAAAAATTAGTGAAGGATTACTCCATCTCAGTATTAACTGGATTAGTAATCCTTCTTGGTTTCGGTGCTTTTGCCGCTAGCATACATCATATGTTTGCTATGGCGGGCATCGTTGCTGCAATCAGTGTAACTATATATTTAATATGGAGATTATTATGAACGTTACGTTAATGACCTTTTTTGGTCTAAAAACCGTACTTTTAGCTTATATTGCTAAAAACTACACCCTTGTTAATAAAAAAAGAATAGAAAGGAGAAACAGATGAGCTCAGCTACTATGGCCATTTCGGGAATAACTGCATTTTTAATTCTACTAATAGAATTACTTGCTGTTATGGATCAATTAATCAAAATGTGGAGGGATAAAAACGATGTTGCTAATCGGAATTATGAGCGCATTCGGACTACTTTTGCTAGTGCTTAAAACTGGCGGACGTAAAGCTATCGGCGCGGACATTTTTGTTGACATTGCTATTACTGTAACACTTATGGTGTGCTTTTATGGCACTTATAGTGGCATGGTTGCTGCAATGCTTGGCGGTTTATGTGCTTCTGTTGCTTTATTTATTATGAAAAAAACTATGGTACATGAAGTTATAAAAGTTAAGAAAAATAAATATCATGTCCCTTTATTTAAATGGGAAGAAGTACAACCTGACTGGAGGAAATAATTATGGGTTTTGATTTATACGGAGAACGTAAAGAGTTTGAAAACGCCCCAGATTTAGAATGGGACGGAGACGAATCTCCTTCTTTTGAAGAAAAAGAAAAATATTTTGCTGCAAGGCAAAGATTTGAACGCGATAACCCTGGTTATTATTTTCGTAATAATGTTTGGTACTGGCGCCCGCTGTGGCAATATATTTGCAATATGTGCGAAGACATTGTCACATTAGAAGACGCACAAGCAGGTAATCATAATGATTTTCATTTAATTACTAAAACTAAAGCTAATAGAATTGCTAAACGTTTAAAGAAATCTATAGAAAATGGAGATCTTGAAAAGTGGGAGCAAGAACGAGAAGAACATTTACAATCTTTAGGTAATGTTCCTTGTGAAATATGCGATGCTACTGGCTATAGACACATGGACGATTCTAATATACCTACTATATGCAACGCATGTAAAGGTAAAAAGGAAAAACCTCATTTTATGACAGGTTATCCGTGGGATCGTGAAAATCTTAAACAGTTTATAGAGTTTTGTAAAGACTCAGGAGGGTTCAGAATTGGCTAAATATCCAGGATCAAAAGTTACACACGGCATTAATGGCAAAGGTTCAGTCCTTTTAGGCTGGAACCGTGGAACTATATTGTTTGAGAAAAATATGGAAACAGGAGAAGTTACTTTTAGTGACCCAGATTCTTCTAAAAATCCTAATGTTTCTCAACTTCTTATTAATCGTGCTAAAGAAATTTATGCATTTCATCAGGCTAAAGAAAATGGGCAGAGTTAAAGAATGGGGAATGGAACAACAAGAAATAATGGATCATCTTATAGATGTACACGGTGAAACTGTACATACAGTAGAAAAAATATTAGCTGTGCATCCTGAACTTATACAAAATGAAACTTTAAAAATTTCTTTACTTGAAAGTGTTCCAATAGAACAAGCAGAGAAACAAGCCTATGAAAATATCTTAGATTCTATTTGTGCTATAATACAACCAATAAACGAAGATGGTTTTGTAGAAGTATATAGACATTTTCAACAAGGTAGCCCTAATACTTTTGGGGTTTTATACCAAAGATGGAAAAATGAAACTGAGAGGAGGTAAAATGGAAGAAAAACCTAAAAAATCTTACGAAAGATATCTTCAAGAAGACATAAAACCATATAAACTATGGATAGAAGATATGTACTTAGCCAATTCAGATGAAAGATCTGAATCAGGTGAAGCTCAATTTAATACGTCTGCTGCTTATGAAAAGCATTTCCACGAGTATTTACAAGAACGTTATACCAACTATTGTGAAGCTCAATACAATTTGTATATAAATGACGGAGAAATGGATATACAAATTAATCTTTTCGATGATTAGAGAAAATACATAAACGCCGAGCACCTTCAGTTCGGGTATTTTCTTTGATATGCAACCTGCTACTACTAGTTTTGTAGTGGGTTGCATTACAAACGTTGGTTTTGAAGACTGAAACGAAGTCGCCGACAAATCCATTAAAACTAGGTATTTACAAATAGTCATGAATAGGAGTAAATTATGATGTGTTTCCTCTCTAACCAACGTTTGATCAATTTTTTAGGTTGCTTACTTTTTATAATCAGTCTAATTTGTGTAGACTTAGCAACTCTTGTTTTTAAACAAGACTTATATACCTTGCTTTTGCTTGGTACTTTTAATAACTTATTTTCATTACACTGGGCCGTGGCCCTTGTACAATCAACCTTTAGCCTGGGACTTATGGCTTATGCCATATATTTAATACGGAGATAATATGAAAACAAATATTTCTATAGAATTAACGGATGAACAACGCCTTGATTTAGGTCAAAAATACAACAACACCACTAATAAAAAGCTTCTTACACGTGTAGAACTTAAAGATATAGTTCTAAATTACGTAGAAGAGCTTATAAACGTGGACACAACCGTTAGAAAATCAACTCAACGTGTTATAAATGATAATGTATGGTCTAGAATTTACTATTATAATGGTAAACGTCTGCCTAAAGACTTATGGGATAAAATACCAGAAGGGCCAAGAAAATTTTACGGGTTTGATTAATGAAAGTTAAAGATAAAGAACATCAATTCTTAGGGTTAAAAGAACTTAATCAGTTAGTTGTAGAGTATCCTAATGATGCTGCTTTAGGTAAATACATTAGAAAGATGTATTGGAAACAAAGAGAAATACATGAAAATTGCGGCACCCCTGAATGTTGTGGCACTTGCAACGAACCCGAATGGATAGACGCAAATCCTTTTTAGTTAACGCAGTACCTACGCTTTTGGCCAGCTTCCGTCATCCGTATACGCCCTAAAGGGCGATACGTCTGCCTCCAGCCCGCCAAAAACGCACGTACTTGACTTGTTTACGAAATATAAACCCACATTTCTAGTGTTCCAGTTGCTACATCGCCAGCTGGATCTACTTCAACAAGAATATCAATAGTATCATCAGCAGTATAAGCTACAGGCGCTAAGTCAGCGACACCTGTGGTGTC
>VTLG01009436.1_pt1 | contig 33678 bp, 60 predicted proteins | sample 4694571 | NCBI WGS metagenome assembly VTLG01 (sample SAMN12604809, study PRJNA352737) | marine metagenome | biome: ENVO:00000447; feature: ENVO:00000209|ENVO:00000569|ENVO:01000036; material: ENVO:00002151; isolation source: viral sequences binned using virsorter ...
GTAGGGTGTGTTGAAGCAGAACTATCAATAATATAGTTTTGTGTTTCTGTATCTTGCATAATTTGAATATCACTATCTTCAGCAGTTTCAGATTTTACATATGCTCTATGATTATCATTATCTCTATCCAATATCGTATAATCACCACTTGTTGTTGCAGTAGCGTCATGGTCATTACCGCCTGTTGTATATCGTCCTGTTAGTGTTGTAGAAGATGTTGAACCATCTGAATTGGTAGTGGTAACTGTTTGTGTAATTTCACCAGTTGAATAGTTAAGTATTTCACCACTCGTTGTTATCAATGTTTCTGCTGCTGAATTATCAACCCATTCTGTACCACAAGATTGATTTGCTTTATCCCAATAATATCCATACCAATCACAATCCCATTCATCTAATTCTGCTAACCATAACTCTAATTCTAAATCAGCGTCATAGTCATCTTCATAAGCATATTCATCTTCCCAATTTTCTGAATCATCACCACTATCTCCATATGTGCCTGTGTAATACCAATCGTATGTATTCTGCCAGAAAAGATTCCAGTCTTCCCAATCCCATTCACTAACATACTTGTCCTTCAACCCTTCCATCTTCCAAGGTTTAGGTTGTCCATCGCACCACTCATAGTTAGGCCAAGTACCACACCATCCATACCATTTCTTAAATAATTTCTTTGCACCTTTATCCCAACTATCGTAATCTTTAAATAATGACCAATCATCAGCATACCATTCATTTAGATAATCAAGATATGCTTGGTCACACCAAGATAAATCATAACCATTATACTCACAATAGTTTTGTATTGTTAATTCTGGTGGACCTCCAGCAGAAATATAATCTGAATTGTTATAGTAGTCATCTGATAAATCAAAATCTTCCCAAGTATAACCTTCAACTGTTGATGTTGCTTCATCTTCAACTTCTTCTGATTTATCTTCAATTGCCATATCATAAGAAGTCAGACCATAGTCTTCCAATAAATCGTTATAGTCATCCATATATTGGTCCCAATCAACGGCATCCCAATCAACAGCATCCCAATTGATAGTGTCCCAAGTACAATCTGAACATCCTATAGCATCAAAGTATGCTTGGTCCATTTCTGCATACATATTTTTAGCGTCATCCCAATCCATTGTTTGTTCACCTTCAGCATCCCAAACAGATATTTGGTTATCTTCATCAATGTAACCCCAATCTTTAAGGTCCTCTTCCCATTCATCATAATAGGATGTATCAATGTCTTCCTCTATTGTAACTTCTTCTACTTCAATATCCTCAACGACTTTTATTTCATCTGTTGATGTATCAATACTTAAATCTGTAGTAGTAATAGTTTCTGTTTCTGCAATTGTTATTTCTTCGGAGATAATTTCTTCTTCTAATTCTTGTGCCTCATCCATTTCCATTTCAACTTCTTTGCCTTCAACATCCTCAAGAATTTCAAAATCTGTTTCTTCTATTTCATTTTCTAGTATTTCAACATCTTCATTCTCCATTGCTGGGGTACTGAATTTCTTTTCATCTTCAATGTTTTCTTCTACACTATCCAAGTCAAATAGATTCTTCTTCTCATTGTTACCCAATGGTGATGGTGGTTTAATTGAAACATTATCTGCAAAGACGGTAACGGATGTATATACATTTGTTAATGTTTGAGAACCTGATTCATTTGAAACTGTAACCTGTCCCACATCACCTTTTGAATCTGGTATTAATATGATTGTTGTTTTACCTGATGTATCTACGGTACCTGATATTGCTGTACCTTGCATTGTAACTGTTGCTGTTGCTGTTGATATGGTTACATCACCACCCAATTCAGATACACTTCCTGATTCATATGTAAATGAACCCACATTAACTGTTAAATCCATTGCTACTTCAATAGGTACCATACTCGTATCAAATGCAAACTCATCAATGATTGTTTCAGTATTTGGTCCCATTGTAAATTTTGTGCCATCAACATATGATAAAATCATACCACCATCTTCTCCAGTTTGGAGAAAATCGTTCATTTGCAATTCATATCCCATTATAACTGTTTCTGTTTGACCTTCACGCTCATTCCAAGTAGTACCCATTTGGCCTACAATTTCGCCAACTTTAGTACCTGCAATTGCATTGAAAGATAATAGTACCAGAAAAGATACTATGGAAAGAAACTTCTTCATTTTAGCAGCCGTTCGATTGTGTGTCGGTCACATCACCTGTTTGATTATTTCTGTTATATGAATATGTACAAGTATCTGATCCATCTTGTGTCCAGTTTAATGTATAGTCATATTGAGAACTACCACTAACTGTAATATTCGCATAGTTACCACCACCAGTCTGCTTTACATTTACTTCTGCACTAGAGGTATAGATATACACATATGCCTTGTTGTTGCCTCCAGAAGCATAATATGTAAATGTGTTGCTGAATGTGTTGCTGTTGCCACTTGTAACTGTTTTCATCCAGTTATTGTCACCGCTTTGCACCATTCGGACATGCTGGTTTCTACAACAAGAATGTACATCTAAAATATTACTATCGCCAATAACATCATGGACTTGATAGTTACCTGTACCGTGTGAGGAAGTATGTACTCTATTTGAACTGCCAATAACATAGATATCTATTGTTGCACCTTCACTACCTGAATCATCTGCAAATTGTCCGTGACCAGAAACATTTGGACCAATTGCCTTGTTAGCATTTGTATTCATACCTTCTGAACTTGGAGAAGCATAAAACTCTATATCATTAGAATCTCCATTAACATAAACATATAAAAAGTGTCCATCACCACGAGGTTTGATCCAAATATCATTAGAGTCTCCTCTAATATCTAAATCTAAATTCGTATTCACTACATCAAAAGCAGAAGTTTCTTCATATTCAAGAATATTAGAATCACCAGTAATGTCTATATCATAATAATGTCCTGTGGCATCTGTATCATTAATATTAATATCAAGTATATTGGAATCACCTGTTGAGGTATAATCAAAGGTCATATTATCACCCTTAAATGATAAACCACCATTTCTAAATGTATTATTGTCACCTATTTGTTTGATTATAACTGTTAAGTCATTACCATCTATGAGTAAACCATTGCTTGCGGTTAGACCAACATAGTTACCTGTGCCATCTTGTTTTATGAAGATGGATTGGCCTTCTTGATTGTCTTGTTGGATAAAAACTGAATTGCCAGCAAATGCACTAAAACTAGTTAGTGTGAATATTAAGAACGACAGCACTAGGTTCATTATCTTGGTCATTTGTACTCTCCTCCTTTTGTAATGGCTCTATTTTACTTAAATCCCAGGTTGCAACTGGAAAATTATCATGGACACCTGCATCCTTCTCTATAAGGTAATCATTGTATGATTTTTCTTGCAGTATGTTTTCTTCAATAACTTTTGATTCTATATTTTCTTCACCACAATCTATTTTTGTGCATATAAACTCTTTTTCTTCTTCCCAAATAATTCTTTCATTCAGGTCGATATTTTCTTCTATAACTTCTTCTTCAATAATTTCTAAATCTTCTTCGGTTACTTCTACTTCATCAACTTCAATTATTTCTTTATACTTCCATAAATCTTTTTCAACACCTCGTTTAATTAACTCTACAACACCTGCTTCAATTGCTTTTCGTACTGCAAAGGTCACAGGTTCGTTTTTCGCATATCCTGTTTCAACTTCTAATAACATCACACCAGCATCCACATACTTAAAGACATCTGCACCTGTTGAAGTTGAAAATATAGTCTTTTCAATAGTAGTTGTGATTATTACTTCACCACTTTGAACATTAACAAGTCTTAATATGATAGAAACTACATCTTGTCTGTACTCTTTTTTAGCACCTATACCTAATATTCTTGCACCAGCACCGCCTGATACAATATCACTATCATATCCTACAATGCCACCAGTTACATATGCACCTGCAAATAATAAAGCAGGTAATGCTTCTGCATTGTCACCATCTGCCATTTGTCTAGTTGTTCGTATCAGTTTTCTTTCTTGCAATAAACTAGGTAAACTATGTCTTTCAACTACTCTAAACCATTTACCCCCACCTGCATCCTGTAATGCTTTAATGAGTAATTGATAAGAACCTTGAGTTACTGCTGTACTCATTGAAGCAAAATTACCACCAGGTTTCTTTTGACCTGTCATATCAACAAAATCATAGACAGCAATCACGATAGGATCACCTTCTGGAACAGTAATTGTTTCTAACTCTTTATATGCGACTTCTTGTGTCCGTAAATCATAATTCATCGCTGTAGCGGCACAACCGGTTAAAGCCAATGCTCCTAAAAACATTATTAATTTTTTAAACATTATGAATTATCTTCCTTAGGCATCGTAAATGTTGTTACAGTACCATCTGTTTCAGTAACAGTTACCACAACATTACCTGTACTTGATGGTGTAGTCCAAACTACAACTTCACCACCAACTGGTGATGTAAATGTACCTGAATCTTGCTGTAAACCATCTGTACCAAACACATTATCTGTGATTTGTTTTGCTAACGCTGTATAGAATCGTGCTTCTATATTTGCTTTAAACTTTGCAACTGCTGTATTTTTAGCATCCGATATTACTTTATCTGCTGCCGCTTTTCGTCTAGCGTCTATCGCTGCTTGTCTAGTGTGTTCAATATTTTCTATTGTCAAATAGTGTGAAGATTGTCCTGTTCCACTAAATGACGGATTTGAAAAACTGAATGTTAATTCACTAGATCCACTTGTTGATGATAGAAAAATAAAGAGTACCAAAACCCCTAAAATTATTAAAGTATGTTTCAACATAGTATTCCTTGAAATTATACTAATATTTATAAGAATATTGATTAGACCATAAAAAAAGGGACACTAAAAAGTGCCCCTTTCTTATAAATTATTAAAATTGGTTACTTTAGACTATTTTTTCCAAAGTGCCCAAAGAATGCCTAATGTAATAAGGCCAATGAGTCCTTGTGACCCAAGGTCTCCCACAATCGCACTAATATTTCCAATTACGCCCAATGATAAGAAAGGGACTGCTGAACCGAAAACAACTTCCAGTACGATTGATAATGTAATTAAAGAAACAGCAATTGCTTGCACATTACCTATTACATCTGATATTGACTTCCACATATTCATACTCCTTGTTTTTAATTAAATTTGATATCTCAAATCTTCACATAACTATATTAACAATTATATTTATATAATCCGCCTATTAAAAAGGGGGTTAAATACAATATCCAACCCCCATATAAAGAAACAGATGGAGAGATTATTCGTCCTCTTCTGCTAACTTACTGAAATAATCAAGTGTTTCATCACTATCCTTATCAGTATTAGTTGTAGAGGATGTATCTACTGTTTCCTTTACAACTGGACTATTGTTAGTTGTCGCAGGTGGGATTGCAACATCTTCAGCAGTTCCAGTACTCCTAACACCACTCAAAACTTTATCAAGTTTTGCTTTAAGCTCATCATATGATTTAAAGTTATCAGGTGCAAGGAAAGGTTTTAATGGATATTGTTTATTCCATACTTCTTCAATTGCTTCATCATTAGGTTTGATAGGTGTTTTACTATCAAATTCTGATTTGTCATAATTCCAGAATCCATCCACTTTTCTGATTTTCAGTTTGAAATTTGCCCCCTCCCAAAAATCAAATGGATTGATTGGTTTCTCATCTTCAAATTCAGGTTTCATCGCTTCCGTAATCTTGTCAAATATCTTCTTACCAAATTTGAATAATTTTACTTGACCTTCATATTCAGGATGTTTTGAATCATTAATAATCAGAATATTAGCAATATAAGAGAGTTTTCTTTTTCTCTTTCTTGCAATTTCTTTATCCGCTTCAACACCAGAATTCCAAAGTAAAGTGTTTGCTTCACTAACTGGATCTTTCTTATTAAGTGTTGTTAAACTGTTTTCTATATACCAACCGCCAGGTCCTTGAAAAGCGTGGGACCATAATCTTGCCCAAGGCAAATCTTCATCTTTAACTGCTGGTAAAAATCGAAAAACTGCATACCCATTACCAGACTTATCTAACTCTGGTTTCCAGAATCTATCATCTGAAAAGGATTGTTTTTCTCTTGGTGGTGCGACTTTTGAGAGTTCTTGAACAAGAACATCTAGGTTTGATTTTGAGCGTTTTAACGCTGCTATACTCGTATTCATATTTTTGTATCCTTATATTATTGTATTCGTATATTTCTTATTTCTATTTCTTATCCACACTTCACATAATATATTAGTATTTATAAGTAATGCAAAATAGGTGGGACTATGATTTACCCACAAACTAGAGACCTAGATACCATTATCTATAACCCCAGCAACCTACCTCTACCTGTCGGTAATGTGACTCTTTGTGTTTTCCACAACTAGCCTCGGCACAACCCGTAGATAGTCAAGTTCGACCCTCTGGTAAAAGCCTCTTCCTTGCACTATAAACAAAAATTTATAAGTTTTTTGTTGCATTGTCTATTATTATAACAAAAACTGGTGTAAAAGTCAAGCACTATTCCTGTTTAAATGAAAAAGATAATTGTTCGGTAAATTCATCTTCCGCTTCTTCAGCAACAGCATAATCAACATCTTCCGGAACATTTTCACCATTTATCTTTAAATAGTGGTCTTTTATTTCTTGTTCCAATTCTTTTATCTTATTATCTTTCACTTCCAACAGATGTTTCAGTTCTCTTATTTCCAAATCTTTGTCCATAACTGTATGTTCTGCTGTAAATCGTCCTGCTTCATCTGGCATACTACATCTCCTTTAATTTCTTCTTTAGTACCATTTTTAATTTAGTAGTATTGTAAGTTAAAAATGGTTTGTACCGAATCATTCTGTCATAGAGTTTCGGCCACAATACCTTTTCTTGTATCTTCTTATTTAAATGTTTTGAAAATTGTAATATCTCATCTAATATCATAAATGTTTCTAAATTGATTTTCTTTGCTAGAAAATATTTCAATATCGGTGGATGTTGTCCCTTTACCGAAGTAAAAATATCATCAAAATGTAATTTCTTTGTTGTCATTTGTTCTATAATATAATCCACATCTTCTGCATAATAATATGCTAACGATTCTATTTTCTTTTGCCAGGCTTTATAAGTATCGTCACCAGCTCTCCCAATGATGTCACCAATCCATATATTAGTACTAGTAACAAAATTGCTAACGAAGTAATCAACAAGGCCATTACTACTATAAGATTTAGAAAGCTTATGAAAGTAATAGCGGTCCCTTCTTTTAGTAAAGGTCTCCAATCTTGCAGTTGTTCTCCCACCGTACTTATGAAAGTCATAAGTCTTTCCTTTACTAGTGAAGTGGAGCTTGATTGCCAAATAGATTTTATATACTTCAAAACCATTCACTATACACCAGCTACTTGAAGTACAACTCCGCCTACTATTGCAACAACATATGCTGCTACTATAAATTCTAACATTTTAACCCTCCAATACACCTATTATCCATAAGGTGCCAAAAATAATATATATTGCCGTTACTGGATCCATAATCTTTTCCTTTCAAATTGGTAATTTTGCTGTTTTATCTTTCAACATATTCAATGATTGTGCCTCATAGGCAATTTTTTCTTTTAAATGTTTATTAACTAAAGGTTTAATATTACTTGGATCAATTTTATTTTCTTCACAATATAATACAACCGCATCCATATAATTTAATTGTTTATCTTTCACATAACCTTCAATAATTAAAGCAAACTTGCTAGGAGTTACTATCATTACTACTATTATACACTTTTTTGGTTCTGTTGTCAAGATAATCCTCATATTTATCCTGACATTTATAATATCCTATCACATAACCAACTTGATAGGACAAATATACAAAAATTATAAATGCCAAAATTACCATAATTATAATAAAATAGTCCATCATAACTCTCTTTCTTTTTTTGGGAAGCGGGCGGAGAATAGGTCCGCCCTTCCTATACTTAACTTCCCTGGTATAGTCTATCGGACTTGAACCGATACATTCTTGCGAACATTAGATTTTGAATCTAACCTGTCTACCAATTCCAGCAAGACTACTCTTACTCCCTATTTGGGAAATCTTTCTAAATCTTTCTTTCGCATCACAGGATCATAAATCTCTCTAGTTTGTTCAGAACCAGACATATAACCTATTAAATAAGCACACGCTACTAGTATGCCCATTGGTAATAAAACATCTAATACTTCCATCATAATAACTCTCCTTGTAGTAAGTTTAAAGTGCCAGTTTCTGTTGCAAGGTACTGGCAAACCCCTAACAGCCTAGGCTGCTAAAGCATACTCCGTAAAGTTTGCATTTATGTTTTTGGTCATTTAAGGGAACCACCCCTATTCTCTCCAACACGGTTTCTGATATGAATCGATCCTAATTCCACCCCTCAAAAGACTATTATAGTACTTTAAATGGTGGAGTGGTCGGGAATTGCACCCGAGTCTTCTCTATCTACTCCCATTATCTTCAACGAGAATTAAGAAAGCCTACGATTTTATTTAATTTATAACCGTGAGACCAAACTCCTCTACTTATTAAACTCTTATGCCAACTATTATATGATATACCTTCAATGTTTTTCATATGAAATAAAGTAAGGCAATCGGCCTGAACCTGATTGCCTTCTTTATCTTCAAGAATGTAAATCTTCGCATAACCATTTTTATCAAGTTGTCTTTGTTTTTTATATTTCATAATCTGTCGACCCTAACATAATATATAGCAAAATCCTAAAACTCCCAAATGGAGTTTCTAAATGGAGTTTCGATTCTAAAAGTTGGACAAGTAAACTCCATTATATTTGCTCTTTTTTTGCTTTGGATTATACCAATCAAGTTCTCTACCATAACCTAACAAACAAGTTTCACCTGTGTTTAGCATTGTCATCAGCACGGACATATCAAATGTATGGTCGGTGTGTATAAAAACAGTAAGCATTGCAACCACTTCACCTGTTGTTGGGAGCATTACTTTTCCCACAACTAGTGGTTCGTTTTTAAATTTTGTTGTTACTGTGTTCAGCATAAATTCTGTTGGCCCACAATAAACAGGTACAGGCTTTTTAATTAAGCCTTGCCCTTCATATATGGGACCATCAGGTGTTGTTTCGTGTTCTGCTATCGCTATGTTGAATATTCCTAAGCAACAATAAACAAAAATAACAACACCAAAAATTTTAATAAATTTTTTCATTGTGTTTCTCCTAATTATTTCATTTATTATTGAATACTTGGTAAAATTCATCTATTGCTGGTTGTAGTAAAGGTAGATAATTCGATTTGTCTTTTTTAAATATTTGTACGGCACCATCTTCAGTTACTATTAAAATAACTATCTGACTAATCGGTGTGCCAGACCATTCTTCATACATTTCGCAGTAAGCAGAACCTTGTATAAAATAATTTTCAACCCATTCTTCCTTCTTCTCTTGGCGAGAAGTTTTAAAATCTATCACGGATAGAACACCATCATATTCAGCAATACAATCTACACGACCTGCTACTTTCCACTTATTACTGTATAAACTTCCTTCTTGTATTCGTATACTATTTATATTATCCAATGCTGGTTTTAGTAAAGTAAATAACGCTAATGGTAAAACATCCTGCTTGGAAAGTTCTTCATTGTTTAAATAATTCTCCACCAAGGTATGGACAGCCGTTCCTCTTTTTGCTGCTGTTCGCATAATGTTATTTGCAACATCATTACCAACAGATTGGCGCCACCTAACTAAACCTTCTTGATTTCTTGCAGACAAAACTGTTGTAATGGATGGATATTTTTCTTCACCAACAACATAAAATCGCTTACCTTTAATTGTTTCTGTAATTAAATTGGGAAGTTGTTTTGTTTCGGGAGTATGAGTAAATGATTTCATACCATACTTATCCTGCATAAATGCATTTAATTTATTCATAATATACTATTATAACAGATTATTAATGGATTTGCAAGCCTTTTCCATACCTAGTTTTACCATTTTCTTTATATGCTGATAAAACTTGTTTTCGGTTACCTTCTGATTTAAAAGAACAATGCACCCAACCGCTGTCTGGATGTTGGTCTTTATAAAACTCACTAATCAATTGGTCAAAATCTAAATTCTTTGATATCCAAATTGCTAAATCAAAGTTATCAACACCTGTAATTTCAAAGTCTGCTGCTTCTCCCTTAGCGTGTTGTGAATTTTTGCTTGAACCTATCGCTACACATAATTCTGGACTTCTATAACCACTCGTTACCCTCACAGGTTTTCCATAATGGTCTCTAATTTTCTGTAAAATATTTATTGATAATGATTTTAAATTTTCTTTTTCATTATCACCTGGGGTATTGTTAATACCTTTTCTCGTTGCAGTTTGACTCTTTGTTAATTCGTTCAAACTAAAGTTTTCCGATAGTTTCATTATTTATCCTCTTGTTATCGCTACAATTTTTCTTACCTGCTCCTCTATGACTTGTGCCCTATTAGGCCAATGTATATACGCTTCTGGTGCTTTTGCTAATTTAATCATTAATGGTAAGACTAGTTTTTCTATTTGTTGAAATTTTGCTTTAGATTCTTTACCTAAATTATCTTTTCGTAAATCATATTCATCATCCATTTGTTTCTTAGCAATCTCTAGTTCAGTTTCATTCTTTGCAACAACAGTTTCTTTTGTTTCATTTGTTGCTCGAATTAATCTATCTAATTTACTTTCTAATCTATTAACAATATCACTAGAAACCGCTTTACCGACACCTTCGGCTGCTTGCTTTACAGCTTCTTGTGTTTGTTTCGTGTCTGCGGCTTTGTCAGATGGTTTGCTTGCAACAGATGTGAAACCAAAGTCACCACCTAGTTCATCAAACCCATCTAAAAAATCAAAGTCTGCCATTTATTTTCCTTGTTTTTCAACGGTGCACCGCCTCATATGGAAGTGTGTGCGGATTGACCACTCATCTTTATTATTAATAACTACCTCACAGGTAGCGTGTTTTGGTATGCTCGCTACTTCCATATATCTATTTATCTTCCCTGGGTTCTTTGTTGCCGCATTTTTCGGTGTTTATCTATTGTGCTTTGTATTTTAACTTCTTTGTTTGATTTTTTACCATACTGTTTTGCAAGTTCACTACGAGGATGTGCTTCAGATATCTTACCCAAAACATCTTTCCATCCACCACTTGTTTTACTATCTAAAGTGCCTGTACCTGATATAATGTTTAATGTTGATGGTATGCATAGTTCAAGATTAGGATGTTTCTTTCTATATTCATCTAATTCAGACATCATCATTACTATTTCAAATTCTTTACCATTCTTTCTTCTGAATCTATATGTTGGCATTATTCCATCTCCATCATAGGTGCGGTGATGGTACCTTCTTCTTCTTTTTTATTCTCTTTATCTTTCTTTCCACCCATATATCCTAAACTTTTAAGATATTCTGCTGTTTCTCTTCCTCTTCTAGTGCCTTCATCTTCTTTAGGTTTATCTGGATAATAAGGAAACTCTTTACGGTGTTCTATATATGCTTCATTTCTTGCAAATGGATTTTCTTCTTCATTATCTTTTTCATCTAATTTATATTCTCTATCAAATACTTTATAATCAACCTTCAAAGGTTTCATTACTTCTAAATGTTCTAAAACTTTTTCTTTTTCTAATGTTGAACAGGTATAAACATCCAACTGTACCAATGATGGTATTAATTCATCCCAAATATGACAAGCAATATGACTCGTTTGTATTACAGCACAAGCCGTGATACCTCTATTACCTGCATCCTCAATATAAGCAACTATGGGATTATATCCTTGGTCTACTGTTGCTAATTTCATACCCAACTTCTCCACCAAATCAGTTACCCATACTCTTATTTCAGTTGTATCTTTAATAGGTTTCTCAACCTCTGCTCTCACTATTATATGTTTATGTTCTGGTACTATCATTTTAATTAATCATCCTTGTTGGTATCATTTTCATTAACTCATATAGTTTATGTTTCCATAACCATTTAAATTCTTTATGTTCAGCAGTTTCTATTGCTCTTTCTAAATTTGCAACCCTTCGCCAAAACAACTTTTCAATATCACTCATTATAACACCTTCTCTCCTACTTGTCAAGCTTCTTGATTATTTGTTTAACTAACTTTTCGTAATTACCATTTTCTGAATAATGAAATAAAGTATCTGCTAATTGATAAGGATTGCCACCATTCTTTCTTACTTCACGGAACTTTTCATAATGACTTCCAGTATTCAACAAATGAATATAACCCATAACTGATTGGCATTTAGTATCATAACTTGCAACACCCCATTTAACATTTGGTCTATTTCTAGGTTTCAAATGTGGCCTTCCTAAATCATAAGTTTTAATACCAAACAATGCATTACCTTCTTCTGCAAAATAACTATTACCCCATTCACTTTCCAATGCCGCTTGTGCGGCAACTAAAAGTTTAGGTATCCGTTCTTCTCTTGTAAGATAAAGATTTAAATAATCAACACATTGATAAATTGCTGATACAAAACTATCATTATCAGTAAATTCAAATGATGGTTCTTGTAAATCCATTTGGGACAATTTGTTTTCCCATTCAAAATTGTTTTGTTGTATAGCATCATCCATTTGTTTATGGTAGGCTTTTTCAACAATAAAGTTTGGTTGAAAAGTTCCATAAATAAAAGCTGAAAGAATTAATGTTGATATCATCCCTATCTTTATTAAAAAAATCTTAAATCTTCTTTTTCTTGTTTTTTTCGCATTTTTCATATATGTAAATAATGTATAAGTTTATTCAAATTCAGGTGGTAATGTTAATTCATCTACACCGTATTGATTTTGATTTTCGTGCCAAGAAGGACAACCATCATCGGTGCAAGGTCCTTCCTTATTACAAGCAGATAAAATAATTCCTGTAAAAAGTAAAATTATCCAAAAATATGTATGTGTCAATAATGTGTAAGTTTTGTGTAAGCATTTTAACATAGTAATTTCTTCAATTCTCTTTTTGTTTTCCAAGGTCTACAAGTGAACCATCTAAACTCTGGTTCAGGTGTTGCAGGACCTTCCATTTCTAATTCATTTGTTGATAATGCTTTTATCTTTCCCTTTAACATCAGTTCAAGAGCAGCATTATATTCCTTACATTGTTTGTAAGGAACATTATTAATTTTTCTTCTAGGTGTTTCATATACACCTTTTCTATTATCAATTATACCTTGTATAATCTTTTTATGAAATCTATTTAACTTCATCACAATAAAATTCCAAACTGCTTAAACGACCTATATAGGGTTCTCTTACATCTGTCCTATGAAGGTCTAAAGTTACGGTTGTATTTACCAATGCAACCCTTAAATGTTTATCTGATTTTGATAAAACATCGGCTTTTGTTGCAACTGGAATATCTCCCGCTGCATTATTATTTGATTTTATGGTTACTTGTTCCATTAATATCTCACTTTCAAATCTAATCCCATTCGTTCAAATTTCTTTTTCCATTTAAAAAAATATGAATTATGATTACCACTACATTTCTTTTGGTGTGTAATCTGATAATGATGGACCATTTCGTGGCCTAAAATATCTAAAAACTGTTTCATATTTTTAAACTTCGGTTTAAATGTCATTTGTGCAACATCGGTCTTTTCATCATATTCATAATAGGCAAGAGCATCCCTAATTCGTCTAATACTAAACTTATCTACTGGTGATAATTTACCATTAAAAATTGCATAGTTTAAAATGTTAAAAAACATTTCCGTATTAGGTTTCGTAGGTTTATAAGGTTTCTTATAATCTACATCCCTTAAAATTGTTGCTAACTTCTTATACCGTGCCATACTTCTCCCACCTTATTTGTTTTTTTTATATTTTTATCGAAATGGTCTATTTTATTACAATTTAAATGAATTGCTTTGGCATTCTTTATATCTGTTTCACCCCCAAAGAACCACATAACAGAATGACCACCAATCATATCATCAATATCCAATTCATCATCACATTCTGGACAATTATAATTTTGATATCTTAATACTTGTTCACACACATCCCGTGAAAATTTTCTTCTCTTATCTTGTTTAACTATTGAAAATCTTTTTGAATTTTTTAAAACGGCTTTCATTAATACTCCCAATGCTCTTATAATTGCTTTATCAGAAGATTTATTTTGGTCTAAAGCAAATTGTGATTTTTCCATTCCCTTCATAATATTATTCATTTGTGTTTGCCATTCTGTTAATATTTCTTTCATAAAAATATTAGGACTAGTGATTTTCAAATTATTTAATCTTAAAGTTTCATACAAATTATACAAAACAATTACCTGCCATTTAGATAATCTTTCTGTACCTTTTCTTGTAGAACTGGTTACAATTTTATCATACCCTTCTATACTATTTTTAAATTCTGAAAACCCTGGGACAGCATCCTTAAAATCTTTGTTCTTATATAAATCATTTAAGGTTTTATTATCATATTTTTGTCTATTAAAAAATCCAAACATACTTGCCACAGTTTCTTCTTGCAGTAAATCAGTATTATCAAATTTAACATATTTAAATATCTGTGTATTATCTGGTTCTATTGAATAGGAAAACATTTTAAGTCTTTTTATTAATTTTCCTCTATATAGAAATTCTTTTCCTTTGTAATATTCTGGTGAACCAGTTAATTTAACAAATAATCTCACCACACTAGCAATTTCATATGCCGTTGCTTGTCTTATCATATGAGCACTCATTTTATTTGTAAGGTTTAATATTTCAGAAAACAAATACATAGCTTGTTCATCTGTTATATCTAAATACAATTTGGTAGTTATTTCTAATTTATCATATCTTTCAGCATAAATATTTCGATGCTTAGATTTTATCTTTTTAAAATTTAAATCACCAATATCAATTTCTTCACCCTTTAATCCTCTAATCTTTGTATTTTTTTTAAACTTAAATTTATCATCAAATAATTTATCAATAGATGAAACAACCCTTTGTAATCCATCTAAACATTCTGCCCAAATTTTTTGCAATTTAAGTTTATTATTAAGTGTAGTAGTACATTCAGGAAATAATCTTAAATGTATGGGCGGTATTTCAACAAATGGTTTGTCGTCTATGATAGTTAAACCTATACCTCTTATAAAATCATCACTAGAAACAAAATCTCTTTGATATTTAAGAGGAGACCAATCTATATATTTCAATCTTTTAAGTTCCTTTAAAGGAATATTTACGGTAAACACCTTGTTCTTAGCAGGGTTTATACTTATATTCTTTTCCTTAATTTCTACACCCATTAGGCGAAAAATATTTACTATTAATTTTTTATTATTCATAATGATTTACTCACTAAATAAACTCCTGCAACTATACAAAATAGTATAACTGCCACACATAATAAAATATCCATTATTGATTCGCCATCCTTTCAAATTCAGGTCCGTTACCAACTAAAACACCAGGTTTACCTTCGAGTTTAGTTAACCTGGTTTTAGTTTTCATTTCTTTTATATAATCAGAACCAACATTAAAATGCCAAGGTAGATTTTCTTCATCTACTGGATAAACATGGTCCTCTCTTAATTCTGGTTTTAAAAACATATAATATTGATAAGCAAGGTCATCATTAGCAAACCAAACAACACCTTGAATCTCTAAAATTTTCGGGTTATCTTTATCTGCAAAAGATACCATACAACAATAGTTGTCAGCAGGATTCATAGTTTTCATTAAGATATCCTTTCTGGATCTTGGTTAATCATTTCATCATATCCGCTAACACTACGAGCAGATTCTAAACCATTGTTTAAAGTATCGTGACCGTTTCTTATATGTGTAACTTGGTCGTGTAAATTCATTGAACCACCGTGTGATTCGCTGTGCATATCATCCAAATTTGATAAAATATTCAAATTTAGAGAAATTTCATTGTTCAATCTTTGCATATTTGCAAGTGTTTGAGCAATCATTTGGTCATTAGTAATCATAATATAGTCTCCATTTCTATTTATATACTGCTAGTATATCACTTTTGGGTCGACAATGCAAGCATTAAATTCCCTTGTTTTCTGTCATTTTCCGATATTTATTGAAATTAAAAACCCCTATAATTCAATGACTTAAATCATTAAAAAATGGGGGTTTTCTGCGATTTATTGTATTGCGGATGCAGTAGTTCCTGTCGGTTTCTTCATAAAATCATCATCCCAGTTGAATGCTTCTTTTACTAGATTCGCCGTAAATCCCTTATATACATTATTGACTTTTTGGTCTTTAACTGTAAGTAAGAATTTTGCTTCTTCTCCACTTAATCCTTCTAATAATTGAATGAATAAAGTTTCTCTTTTTGTTTGTGAAATGGTATTATCTCCACCTTCAATAAACAAATATAATCTTTTTGCTTCTTGGGACAAAAGTGTATGTTCTGTTCCTAATGGAGCATCATTGGGAGTATATGGAACATCACCTTCTGGAACTGCCCATTTAATTTTACTATCAAATGCTGCTCTGCATATTTGCCTTAATGCTTGAGTATCATTTTCTTGCAATACTTTTAATTTTCTTGGTTTGTCCTTTGCATTATTTACTCTTGTTGCAATTTCACTAAACAATGTGAAACCACTTTTGCCTGAATCGGCAAGAGCTGCCATTCCTTGTGCGGATGCTAATGCTGGATGTCTTAATGGTGCTTTGTCTTTAGATTCTTCTGCAATAGTACCATCTGGATTTCGTCTTATTATAACCATTATTTTATCTCCTTAACAGTTCTTTCAAGATTAAAATTCATCAATAATCTCGATTAAAGTTTTAAGTTTTCTTGATATAAAGTAGTTAAGAATCTTATCTCTTGTTGCTACTTTAATATTGTCGAACTCACTTTTTATTTTTTCCTCTAATTCTTGAGGAATAAAAGTTAGGTCTATTAGTTTCTTATTTCTATCATAATTTTTTTGTTCTTCATCACTCAAAGTATGATATAAAAAACCTTCAGCAGACCATTCTTTTAATTTCTTTTTACTTAATGGGCGTTGCCTTCTACCCTCAATAAATACATTATCATCAGATAGAATATTTGGAACTCCATCACTTCTATCCCCTTTAAGTATATGCTCTCTAATATATATACTTGGGTTTTCATCTTTACCCACATACTTATTTAGTATTGGGTTGTATTGTCTAACATCATCACTATGTAATTGTATAAAATCTTTATCTCCTGATACAATTAATATCTTTTTAGCGTGATTAGGCCCCACAACTCTTTGGATTTTTCTAATTAAAACTGCAATAACATCATCTGCTTCTGCTGTTTCTAATTCTAACAGTTTATAAGGCATAAACTCTTTTAATTCAGATTTAATGCGATTTATAACATCAAATATCGTTTCCCAATCGTGTCCTGATTGTTCTCTTGTCTTTTTTCTGTTTGCTTTATAGTTTGGAAATATTTGTTTTCGCCAGGAATGCTTACCGTCTGAAGCAATAACTAACTCACCATATTCTTTTCTGAATTTTTTATTGATACCACGGATACTATTAAGTATCATATGACGGACTAAATCTTCGCTTAACTCTACCGCATTTCGTCCATTAATTTGGACCATCAAATTGGAAATCATTATTTGGTTTAAATCAACTATAATCATACTATCTATTATAACAGGAAATTAACTATTTGTCAATATCCATTTCTGGTTCAAATCGTATTATAACCTTTTGTCCTTGTTTTTTAGTAGGTAACTTTTGTACATACTTTTTTAAATCTGCTACAATTTTCTTATATTCTTCTCCAATACCTGCTTTATCTGCCAATGCGATACCTTGTTTTTCAATGTCAGCAAAATATCTTGTTTGTGGCAAATTAGTACTTAATTTACTATAATTAATATCAGTAATTCTTTGGCCACTTTTCAAGGTAACAATTGAAGTTAAAATATCTGTTAATTTCTGCATTGGATGAATTTTACCAAAATCTCTATACAATAAACTTTTAAGACTTTCTATAACAACTGCTAAATCTCTTAAAAAAGGTTCACCTTTCATATGCACAACATTTTCTTGGCATATAGCAAGAATATTCATAGATAATTGCTCTGTTAAATCTTCTACAAATTTAGTAACTTGTATATCTTTTTCTTGGTTTTCAGTAAGTCTTGGAGAAATTGTTGGAGGTCTCCTAACAATTTTACTCGTTGGAAATTGTATTACTTCGCCCATTATCTTTTTCTCCTTGCCAATTCTCTTTGAATCCATTTTATTGCTTGGTGTGAAGTTGGTCTTTGACTAATCAAAGCTCTTATTCTTTTATGAACAGCAGGATTAACATCTTCTGCTACTTTATTATTATCAACAATAACAAAATTCTTTGCACCAAATATTCTTTGCAATAAACCTATATTCTTTTGCACTTGTTTCCATGATTGTATAACTATTGCTTCTGGTAATTTTCTTGCTCGTGTTCTATTTCTTTCTAATGCAACTTCTAAACTTGTATTAACAAACACCATAAAAGTATCATACCCTATTTTTTTCATCAATGTTGCTTCGTGTGTTATTCTACCTATATCTCTTGCAGTACTATCTAAAATTAATCCTAAACGACCATACAATGCAAGTTTTAAGGATGCAGCTGTTCTTCCTTTTGCTTTTCTTCTTATCTCATCACGGCGTTCTATTTCTTGGTCAGAATATTTTGAAAAATCTAAACCCATACCTTCTTTTGATAATGCTCTTGCAAACATACTATCACTATTAATAACTTTTAATCCCATACCACCTAACGCTCTTGTTGAAACCCAAGATTTACCTGAACCAGGACCTCCTGCAAGAAAAACTGCTTTAAAAATATTAGGGTCATATACACCCTCGGTTATGTATTCTTTAAAATTTCTCATATACTAAATGATGTTCCACATCCACATTGAGATTTTGCTTTCGGATTATTAAATGTAAAGAAACTACCAAAAGTTTTACTATTATAATCCACTTCAATACCAGTTAAATACAATTCATTTGTTCTGTGGATTAATAATCTGTCATCTATCAAATGGTCATCTTTATCTTTTTCATCTTCAAATGTCCACTCGTATTCAAAACCAGCACACCCACCACCCTTTACTTGTAATCGAACATATTTTTTATTATGTTCTTTTAAAAGGTGTCCTATATGTGTATATGCATTATCTGATAGTGTTAAGTCCATATGACTATTTATAATTCACCTGCAGGTTCAATAACTTTCCATTTTGTTAGATTTTGTTCGTGTTCTCCGTAATACATATTATCCCAATCACCTGTCCGAAGATATCGTTTCATAGCACGAATATATCCTTGAGCATCCATTCTTTCTCTCATCGCTGCATTTCTTTTTTTCTGACTCATTTCTGTAGATTTTGAGCGTTCAGTTTGTCCTGCACTTCTAGCTTTACCTTCTTGTGTATCAATCCATTGTTTGATTTTCTTATATGAAAGCATATGGTCATCTGGTAATGCTACTACTGATGGATGAACACCGACCATTTTAGGTGGTTTCCTTTTTGCACGGAGTTCTGCCATGCGCTTCTTGTCTTTTTCTTTTTTGGATAATTCTTCGCCTGCTTCTGTTAAAGAGGTCTTATTCTTTTCCCACGCTTTGTCTGTTTCTGATTCAATCAATTCTTTCTCCCTTAAAATTAATTTTGCCTTTGTTAATAAAATGTTCTACTAATTCGTTATATCCGCCGATATGCTTACTATCTATAACAATCTGTGGTATTGTTCTTACTTGTTTACCTAATTCTTTAAATAATTCTTCTAGTGATAAATCTTTGCTGACCACTTTTACGGTGTATTCATAACCAAGGCGTGTCAATAACGCCTTGGCTTTTTCACAATACACACAAGCAGGTTTACTGTAAACTATTATGGCCATAATAGTTTTTAATTAAGTTCTGTTTCAGTAACTTTTTCAGTTGGTACTGCTTGAACAACATTATTAATTGCTTTATCTGCTAATGCATCCACATCAACATCAATAGAAGCATATTCTACAATGTATTCTGCAAGTTTATTAGCGTCACCCACACCATATTTAAGACCTATATAAACTCTATAAGTTCCAGTTGGTGTTTCTAAAACAGCTTTCTTCCATTCTTCATAACCTTGAACCTTTGTGTTCTTAATTATATTAACAATGGTACTTTCTACTTTTGTAGCAACTTGTTTGTTACCTTCTTGGCCGACTTCTGTAATATACAGGTCTGCTCGTTTGTTCATTTCGCCTTGTAATTGGTCGGCAAGACTTGCTTTCGCAACCATTATTGCCTTGTCAATTGCCAATTGCAGGTCAGGACTTGTACCAGAACCAACGCCATAGATAAAATCATCAGCATCACGGTTCTTAATTAAACCCTTATCAATATTAGCATCCACAAACCATTGTGGCACTTCGTTAAGAACACGACCGTCCTCAACTTTTGCTTCCTGCTTCACTTTGTATGTTTTGTCAGCACAATTTGCCAAAGTAAGAGCGAGTAAAGCAATTATTATAATTCTAATCATAGTATTTTACTCCTTCACTTGTTGAATTACAGTTTTGGTAACTTCCAATATTTTCGGTAAGTTAACCTTGTCCTTAAATGTTCCCCAATGTGCCGTAAGGACAACAACACAAGTAATAATAACTAATAGTTTGGTCATTATTCCACTTCCCAAACACCTTTTTCACTTAAACAAATCATCCCTGGTGTTTTAAAGGGATGGTCTGGTCTTGCATACTGCCTGCAATAAGCAGGAGTAGTCAAATCTGCATAATAAAATTGAGCAAATAATTCCCAATAGTTTGGTCCATCATAACCATCATTACATTTTAATACTTCTTCTTTTTCCACTACTGTTTCACTAATCAAACATTCTTTATCAAAACATTTTGTTTTTTCTTTAATAATAACTTTAATCATACAAGGGTTTTCATTTAACCATTGTGATTTTGATTTTTCTTTTCCTAATGCTGTATTCATTAATACTAAAAATGTTATTAATATTAACATTGAAAAAATTAAACCTGTCCATGGATTTTTCATTATGAAGCCGCCTCTATTATCCAACGACCATCTGGCATTTGACAAGCAATTCCGTGTTCGGTTTCCCTTTTAATACCGTTCATTGGCCAAGATTGGGTAATACTAATTGTTGATTCATAGTCTTTACATTTTTTCATACCAACAAGATAGGTTCTATTAATCTTAACTGAACCCCAATTACCTGTTGCACTATTGCCCCAATTTGTATTGGAAATTACACCTGGTGATGTATTTAAAGTGTCAACAAATACTGCGGTGTGTATATTCATATCATTGGTATAAAACATACTAGATCCCAACCAGGCACCTGCAAGTGTACAAGCAGCAGTTAATTCATATCCTGAATTTAATAATCCACGGCAGGTTGTAAATCCAGTTACTGCACCTGCACCTGTTCCTAAATGTGTCTTAACTTGATTTTGAGTACACCCACTTAATAATAATAAAATAATCAAAACTCTAATCATTTTCCTATGTGTTTAATATCCTCTCTACTAATTACTTGATATGCACCTTTATTATATGCTGGTGCTATAGTAAATTTTCTACTTATTTCCAGTCTAATATTTCTAACTGGTTTCGTTGCTCCTGTTTTAATAATTTTATTCTGTTTTTTCATCAGTTGCCATTGGTGTCATTTCAGGAATACAATCTAATTCTCTTGGAATTCTTTTCCAACAAGGTATTCTTTTTTCTTTTTCTTTTAATAAATCATTTTCAATACTTTGTAGTATTGCTGGTAGATTTTCAAGTATAATACTAATAATATCTAAAGTCATATGATTAATTTGTTCTTGAATTTCTTCCATTTGTTGTTCTTCTACATTGTGTGCTCTTGCATTTGTACAAAAAAATGCTGCCCACATAACCGCTGCTAAAATAACCAAATATTTCATAATTAATCTCTCTTTCTTTCTGCAATTTCTCTTGCTTTAATGTCTGCTTTCATCTTTGCAAATGGGACCTTCTGTTCCCATTCCCAAATTAAATTATCGAATTGTTTTTTTGAAATTGTTAAATCCTTGAATAAGGATGGTTGTGTGTCTTTTAATGCTCTCATTTCCTTGAGAAACTTTACTTTCTTTGCTTTCGTTTTTTGCATAGCAAATTCAGCATATATATTTTCTTTATTGTATATACCTTCTAACATAATATAATTCTCTCCTTCAAAAATTTGTCTTTATTATCTATTATACTAAAATCTTGACGGAAAGTCAAGCAATTAGTGATACGCTGTCCGCAATTTGATTAATTTCTGTTGAAAACTTATCTTTCGGTGCCATATCCGATTCAAATTCGGAAACTCTTTTTTCGTATTTTTGCATAGTTCCGATTATCATTAATCTTGCTAGTTTTACTTTCGGATCTTTTGAATGTTGCAACTGTTTAATGATTGCATCCAATTCTTCATTAAAAATTAAATAATCTATCATTATACTGCCTCCAATCCTAATTGTTTATTCCATTGATATATACCAAAAAGAATAAGTGCCGTAAATGAACCATAAATTAAAATTAAAGTCCAAATACTCACATAAACTGATTTAGTTTTTTCCATTATAAAATCTCCCTTTCGTTGTTAATTATAATTTTGTCTATATTTCTTCTTGTTTTGTTTCCTATTTTTTTAACTTCTTTTAAATGAGAGGAAACTGCCCCTTTAGTTGAATAATTGTTTTTAGGACCATTAAGAGGACCTAACATTTTGTCACCTTTGTTTTTGGGATTTTTCATATTACGCTGCTATTCCTTTATATAAATTGTATTGTGTTCTCCAATAGGAATAAATATCTTTTCCTTTGGAATTATTTTCGTGTAATTCATCTATTTGTTTTTGTGTAAAATCTTTGGCGAACCAAGTATAGTTTTCATTAAAATCTTTTAATAACATAAATTGACATTTCTGTCCGTAATTATCGTAATAATCTTCTTCTTCTGGAATTAATCCTGGTGGTGATTGATAAGTGCCTGGATAGACATCTTTGTAAGTTTTGAAATAATCGGAATCATCAACTACATAAACTTCTGAATGTGAGAAGTTATCATTTGAAACTTGTGGTTGATTTTTAGCCATATATGCACTATAAACTTCATCTGCATTTTTCAATAAAGATGGAATTGCTTTTTGCATTTCTGATAATTTAGAATATGGAACATTTCTGTAAATAGTCCAAGAATTTTTAAATTGACCTTGGTCCTCTGTATCCCAATAGTGTCTTGAATATACGATATGAAACATTTTCTCTCTTTTTATCCGATTTATACTTACTAGTATACACTAATCTACGCTGTATGCAAGCACTATTCCAAAGAAAAAACTGTTGTTTTTCAATGATTTAAAAATAAAATGGAAAATTGGGGGTTTTTGGGGGTTTCTGTAAGTAGTTGATTTTTAAAGACAATTCAGGCGTGAAAATATTAAATATAATGTTCTCTTTTTGTTCTTTTACCGATTCGCAATTAATTCGGTTTTCTTCTCATATAGTTTTTTTCTGGATGATAAGTTTTGAACTTAAAGAGATTTAAAAATTTTGTAAATATACTTTTTGCGAAAGCCATGTCCCACGCCTGTTAAATTGTGAAGTTTGAGATATCAAATCAAATTTCAGATTAAAAGTACGCCATTCTAAATGTGTACCTATCCATATTTAGACAAATTTAATTCCTGACATAATTTCACAAATTTTTCCGCGTCTAATACGACCAAAGTCTTTGAATTATTCCTCTTCATCACTACAATGGGTTCATAATTTTTAGAATTTTCACTTGCTTGTTTGTATGCTTCCCATACATTTAACTTCTCTACATTTTTACATTCAATACTATACGGGAATTTCTCTCTTGCAGCTCTTGCCATGATGAGGTCTTCCCCACCTGCACCCATTGAGCGACTTTCTATATCTTCTGGATGTATTTGTAGTTGTTCTATTAAAAGGTCTCTAAACTGTTGTTGTAATTTGCGACCTTTAGCCTTCGCTGATTGTGGTTTCATTATTCATTCCAATCTTCATCATATTCAATATTTTCTTCTTCTATCTGTTCGTGTTCTTCTCCACAAAATGGACAATATTGCTCAATATACTCATCAGGTAAATCGTGCTTAACTATATAATTTGCGGAACAATTCTCGCAAACTGTTTTTAAATTGGGGTTAATCAAAGCTTGAAACCCTTGAAACTATCTTTTTTGACATCTTGTTTTATACCTCCTACCACATAACTTTCTATTTCAGTTTCTTGTGGTGCATTTTGTAAAGCACGGCTATTTAACCAATGCTGTGTCCACGGTAATGGGTTATTTGTTAAAGGTTGGTCATATTGTGGTTTCAATCCAATCGCTCTCATTCTTTTATTTGCCATAAATTCAACATAATCATTTAATAACTTATCATTTAAACCAATCATAGAACCTTCTCTAAACAAATATTTTGCCCAATCCTTTTCTTGTTCAACTGCTGTATTATACATATCATAAACTTCCTGTTCAGTTTCTTTTATGATTTGTAGCATTTCTCTATCATTCTCTTTCAATCGGTAGTTGTTTATAATATTTTGAGAGATTGCTAAATGTAAATTTTCATCCCTTGCAATTAGTGAAATAATCTTTGCACTACCTTCCATTAATTTCAATTCACCAAATGCAAATGAACAAGCAAATGAAACATAGAAACGAATACCTTCCAATATATTAACATTTATTAAAGTTAAATATAAAAGTTTCTTTAATTCTTTCCTATCTCCTTTATTTAGTAATGTATATTTGTGAGCGTATTCGATAAACTTGTCTTGTCTCCTTTATTTAGTAATGTATATTTGTGAGCATATTCGATAAACTTATCATATGATTCGGTTACTGTTTCTGCTCGTTTCATTATTTCTTTTGTAGTAATAATAGTGTCTAGGACTTCTGTAGGGTCTGGATAAACATTTTTCATAATGTAAGTATACGACCGACTATGTATTGTTTCAACAAAGTCCCAAGCAACTAATAATGATTCTAATTCAGGTAAACTACAAAAAGGTAAAAACGCTAAACAAGGTCCACGCCCTTGAACACTATCTAATAGTGTTTGATACTTTAAATTAGATGTAAAGATATGTTTATGTTCTTCTCCTAATGTTAAATAATCGTTTCTATCTTTTTGTAATGATACTTCTTCTGGTCGCCAAAAGAAACCCAGCTGTTGCTGATTTAACTTCTCAAAAACAGGATACTTTTGTTGGTCAAATCGTTGTGTATTTGGCTCTTCACCAAAAAACATTGGTTGTTTCGTCCAATCTACCTTCTTTATATTAAATGTTTTAGTCATTATTCTCCTATTCCATCTATTGCTCTGACATGGAAAACAGTTTTCTTTTTTTCTTCTGACAATTCTTCATACTTCTTTTTCTTCTTTTCGTATTCTTCTTTTGTTAAAGCGTGCCAACCAATACAAAGTCCTGTTGGTGACCTTCCACAACTACACTTACTCATAGATTTAATGCCATTCTTGCTTCTTCACTCATCATTTCTTTTGTAAATGGTGGTGTATGTGTTAGTTTAACTTTTACTGTTCCAACACCCTCTACTCGCTCTACGGCGGTCTTAATGTTTCTTTGTATCTCATCTGCCATAGGACAAAACATTGAAGTTAATGTATGAGTAATGGTAACATCTTTCTCCTTAATATCAATATCATATACAAGACCTAAATCAAATATATTAATAGAAGTTATCTCTGGATCATAAACTGTTTTTAATTCTGTAATTATTTCTTCTCTCATTATCCTTTTATCCTTTTAGTTATCCAAAGTACAGCGGCATACATACATAATGCATAAATTGAAACAAAAGTCAATTCTGGAATATACTGAAATATATTATAAGTTAAATCTATTACTGCTTCAACATCACCCATTTCAGATGAGCCGTCATCATCAGAAAAATCTATTTCAATAGTTTTATTAAAATCTCCATCAACATCACCAACACTTTGCTGTATATCTAAAGTATTATCATCATCATCCATTATCCACTCCCTCTTAAAATATCATTAGCCCAATTCTCATCATCTTTATTTTCTTCATATTTAAATCTTTTAGCACAGTACTCACACATTCCCTCACCCTTTTCATTGACTACATAATAGACAAGAGGATGGTCATCTTCACAAGAAAATTCTTTTGTATGTATGATTGTATATGGTTCTTTCATTTTTCTTTCCTCCTTTTGTCTAATGGATTCTTCCATTCCCATTTTTAATAGTTCTTTTTCTTTGAGCATATGTTCATAAAAATCTTCACTCATATTGATTAAACACCGTATTAACAACTTGTTTTGTTTGTATAAAGGTTGCACACTTGGGTAAATCTTTTAGCTTCTCTGCTCCTATATATGTGCAGGTGGATCTAACACCGCCCAATATTTCTTCTATTGTATGTTCAACAGAACCCCTATCAGGCAAATAAACTACTTTTCCTTCAGAACCCCTATAATGTTGCTTGTCGACCCTATGTTTTTCCATCGCACGGTCCGAGCTCATGCCGTAGAACTCGTAAACTCCATTTGCTAGTTTTAACTCACTCTCTTGATGACCCGCTAACATACCACCTAACATAACAAAGTCAGCACCAGCAGCATACGCTTTGGAAATATCTCCTGGAGTCCTACACCCTCCATCTGCAACAATCTGACCTTTCAATCCGTGAGCAGCATCGGCACACTCCATTATTCCTGATACTTGTGGGTAACCAACACCTGTCATTGTTCGTGTTGTGCATACTGAACCTGGTCCAATACCACACTTAACTATATCTGCACCTCTTATAATTAACTGTTCTGTCATTTCAGGTGTAATAACATTACCTGCAACAATAATCTTATCAGGGAAATCTTTTCTTACACTTGCAACAAAATTTGAAAATGCTTCTTGATATCCATTGGCAACATCTAAACAAATATAATTAATATCAGGCCATTGTTCTAATATCTTTTTAATATTATAATAATCTTCTGCATTTGGATCGTGAATCATATTTGCACCTGTGCATACTGCAATATGAGATAAACTTACTCCGTTACCAATCGCTTCTTTCCATTCATCTAAAGTATAATGTTTTTTGATAACAGTTATGCAGTTATATTTCTGCAACACTTTTGCCATGGAAAAGGTGCCAACTCCATCCATATTAGCAGCCATGATGGGAACACCAGTAAATGTTTTGGGAGAATATCGGAAAGTTATTTTTCTATTTAAATCAACACTTGCTCGACTTGATAAAGTACTTCGTTTTGGTTTCAATAATACATCATCAAAATTCAATTTTATATCTTGTTCAATATGACTCATTAATCTTTTCCGAGTTTAAATTCATAACCTATTGCAATTCCTATGTTGCCTCCATAAGATGTTTCATATGAAGGTGCAACAAACCATCCATCGTTTACATATCGTATCATTGGTACAATATCAGCACCACTATAACCTGTAACTAAACCTAATTCTAAATCCCAACTGTTATCTACATTTGGTATGACTTTGCCAACATAATAACTAACATTTTCTTCACTATTATAATAAGCACCAGTAATCCAATTATCTATATTACATCTACCGTGTGGATGGATGTTATTATAATCACCTTCTAGTCCTAAATGTAAAGTTATTGCAATTAATATTTCTAAACAACTCATTCATCCTCCAATAATTTAAATTTCACACCACTTGAAACCACATCTCCTGCGGTTATGTCCATTAATCCAACTGATAATATCGTTGGTCCACAACTTGCTAAAAATAAAAGGGAACTATATAGTACAAGCTTCGCAATCTTCTTCATCATTTAATACTCCATCTGGAATTGCTAACTGTTTTTCTGTTTCTTTCACTTGAGCATTACCATTTGTTTTTTGTTCTTCTTCAACACCATCGTGCCAACCTATAGGATGGACTGGTTCTTCTACATCTTGTTTAGCGTCATATGTATTCTGATAGTAAGATGTTTTCCAACCCAATTTATAAGTTGTCAGTAAATCATTTGCCATAATAGAAATAGGAACTTCACCGTCTGTATAGTTTTCAGGATTATAACTCCAATTGCCACTTATTGCTTGGTCAAAATACTTTTGCATAATAGATATCAAATTAATGTATCCATCATTACTTTTCATATCCCATAACAATGTATAGAAATTTTTTAATCGGTTGTAGTCGGGAACGATTTGTTTAAGAGGTCCTTTTTTTGATTTCTTGATAGAGAGGTAATCTCTCGGCGGCTCAACACCGTTCGTAGCATTCGATACAATAGAGCTGCTTTCACTCGGCATTTGGGCCGATAAGGTACTGTGCCTGAGCCCATTATTTCTAATATTCTTCCGTAGAGTATTCCAATCATAACTTAATTTCCTTTTAATTATTTCATCTAAATCTTTCTTATATGTATCTATTGGGAGTATACCATCAGCATATTTTGTTTTATCAAAATATTCACATGGACCTTTTTCTTCTGCCAATGTATTACTTGCTTTCAATAGATAATACTGAAATGCTTCTGTTATTTCATCTACAACCTTTAATGCTTGTTTGTCATTATATTTAACTTTATTCTTTGCTAGATAATGTGCAAGACCTATGTAACCTATACCTAAACTTCTTCTTGCTTGTGTAGATATTTTTGCTGCTTCAACAGGATACTGTTGATAGTCTATAATTTCATCTAATGCTCTTACTGATAAATCGCATAGTTCTTCTAAATCTTCCTTGTCCCTTAATAATCCTAAATTGACGGCGGAGAGAATACATAAAGCAATCTCTCCGTTTTTATCGTCAATGTGCTGTATTGGTTTTGTTGGTAATGTTATTTCCTGACATAGATTAGACATATAGACCTTGTCTTTGAAAGAACTATGGGTATTGCAATGGTCGATATTCATAATATAAATTCTACCTGTCTCCGCTCTTTCTTTTAACAAGTCCATAAACAAGTCTTGGATTTTTATTTTCTTTTTAGGAATTTTCTTATCATTTTCATACTTGATATATAAATCATCAAATTCAGGGAGACCAAATGCCTCATACAGCCCTGGTACATTGTTAGGAGAGAACAATGTAATTTCTTCATCTTTTATAAATCGTTCATAAAAGATTTTGGATAGTTGAATAGAGTAATCTAATTTTCTTACCCTATTATCTTCTGTGCCTTTGTTATTTTTTAAAACTAATATATCTTCTATTTCCTGATGCCAAATAGGGAAGTGAACCGTTGCACTTCCTCCTCTAACGCCGTTTTGAGTACAGCACCTGACCGTGGCCTCAAACTTTTTGAGAAAGGGTATAACACCAGTATGTTGAACTTCTCCACCGCGGATGCGGCTGTTAATGCCACGAATACGCCCAGCATTGATACCAATGCCCGCCCTTTGAGCGACATAGCGTCCAATGGCCATATCTGAGGAAAAAATGGAAGGAAGGGTGTCATCACTATCAACAAGAACACAAGAAGCGAACTGGCGAATAGGAGTACGAACACCTGCCATAACAGGAGTAGGAATATTAATTCTAAACAAGCTAATGGCATTATAATATTTCTTAACATAAGTTAGCCTTGTTTCTTTTGGATAATCTGCAAAGATAGTAGCAGCAATCATCATATACATAAACTGTGGTGTTTCAAAAATCTCACCTGTACTTCTATCTTGTACCAAATATTTATCCAATACTTGTCTTAAACCTGCATAAGTAAAGTTATAATCTCTTTCGTGGTCAATCCACATACCCATTCTATCAATTTCTGATTCATCATACTTTTCTAAAATAGATTCATCATAAACTTTCTTTTTAATGCAGGTCTTAATGTGTTGGATAAATGTTGGGTGTTCCCAAAGTCTGTGAAATAAGTTTTTACGGAGAGAGAATAAAAGAAGTCTGGCAGCGACAAACTGATAATTAGGATTTTCTAAAGTTATCAGGTCATTGGCAGACTTAATCAGAATTTGTTGTATATCTTCTGTAGTAATGCCATCAAAGAATTGCAACCCACTATTCATTTCAACATACGAAGCACTAACGCCTGTAATGTTTTCAGTTGCATACCCTACCATGGCATGGATTTTATCTATGTTTAATGCCTCTTTGCCTCTACCGTTTCGCTTTTTAACAAATATATTTTCTTGTGAGACCATGTAGAGTTAAATCCTTTTCCAATTGTTGATGTGCTGAAGTGCTGTCAAACCGCAATATGTATTACTATGTATAAGAGTTGTAATTTCATCAACAGTTAATCCTGCAATTACCATATCATTAATATCTTTATATTTCAACGACTCAGGAAACACGACCAAATTAAATTTTTTATCAACAGCACTTATCATCCTGTTCACTATTTGTTCGTTGCGAGGTTCGTTATCAAAAATCATTGTGCATTGTTCGTGTTGTATATTTACAACGGCATCTGCACCTGCAAGAGCAATCGCATTATCTAAAAATAAACTATCAATAGGTCCTTCTGTTATCATTACAGGTTTATTTAAATTAATTCTATCAAGACCAAATATCTTTTGCTTTGTATCATCAAACTTAATTGTAATATACTTTGGTCGTTCTTTACCAAAGGCACGGCCTTGATATGCAAAGAACTTTCCCGCTCTATCATAAAAAGGAATAACAACTCTTGGATGGTCATATTTTAAATCAGAAAACTTATTGGGAATTATATCATTCGTCCATCTATAAAAATTATGACAAAAATATAATTTATCCCAATGTACTTTTGGTATCAATCTATCATACACAAACTTTTTTGCTGGGTGTGTTATAACTAATTCACTAAACTTTTTTAATTGACTTAATGTTTTATCGTAATGATTGGTCGATGCTAATATTTTCGATGGAGTAAAATCAAATTCGGGTTCTTCTTTTAGCCTACCACTTTTATACTTTTCCAACACATATTCCTTGTGCATATTAGGATCAAGAAACTTAATAAGATTGCCCAATGATTGGCCGATGCCGCAGTTATGGCATTTATAAAACAAATCATTCTTCTTTTGATAAACAAATCCTCGTGCCTTTGTAGATGACTTTTGAGAATCACCACAATGAGGACACCTAAAGTTCCAAAGGTAATCTGATTTCTGTTTAAATTTTGGGAGTCTATTGGATAAAAGATTAATAAATTTCGTATCAATATATGACGACATAGTTTAGATTATAACAAAAAATAATGGAAAAGTCAAGCAATTACTTAAATAAATCTAATATACTATCTCGGGCATCGGTAAAAATTAAACCAACCACAATCGCACCTCCAATAATTATCCATCTCCATTTTTCCAATATGCCAACTCGATTTGATAACTCACCTCTAATCATTCGCATTTCATTAAGTATTTTCTTTTCAGTTACTAATTGATGTTCTCTCAATTCTCTAGTGTTAGTTGTAATTCTGGAATGCAATTCTTTTAAATCAGCGTCCCATTCTTTTCTTCTGGATTCAAGTAGAACAAAAATATCATCATCTACTTGCTCTGCTCTTGCAATTTTACTTTCGTGGACTGCCAACATAGATTTAATATTGACTGCCAATTCCGTTAGTTTTTCAATAGCAGTATCCAATCGGGTATGTATCTGTTCCGATTGAGTAATATCTTTCTTTAAAAGTTTGATTTCAGCAGTAAGTTTTTCTATTGACATACTTATATTTATTCTTCTTTAGGTTCATAATACTCCTTATAAGATAATATAATTTGCCTTTGTTCTGCTAATTTATTTCGGATGTCAGCAAAGTTTAATGCCAACTTTTCATAACCAGTATCGGTCAATGCGAATAAAGCATAGTCACCATTTTTATCATTTTTTACTTTTTCAAAAACTTCTTCAGCGTTTTCTTTAGTAATAATAATCCAATCAACATCTTGTAATTCTAATGGAACAGGATCCTGTATTGCTAAAGGTTCTCTTTTCTTCTCAATTTTATAACTAGTAATTTCCTTTACGGCAAACCCAGCACAACTACTCAGCAGTAGTATTGCTAGGCCAAAAACTAGGACATTCCCTATTTGGCGAACCATTTAATTCCTCCTCCGTTAGTGGACTACCAGACGCTATTTCCATACATCTAACAGCACTATCACTTGCTTTGTTTATAATCTTCTCAACAAGACCTGGTTTGTTTTCTGCTAAATTACCAATGTCGTGTTTACTTAAACGACTTGATAATTTATCCTTATCTGCTTGTAATTTTTTATTTACTTCATCTAATTCAGATAATGTTGTTCTAATCTTCTTTAAATCTTTTGTTTGCTGTTCAATAACTTTGTTGTTATCTTCAACAGCAGTTTCTAATTTGATTTGATTAACTTTAAGAATGGCATTATCCTTTTGCAGTTTCTTCACATACAAATATCCACCACCTGCACCGGCCATCATTATTAGTACCATCAGTAATTTAATCTTCAACATTAGCGTTTTCTTCTATTAATTGTTCTTTGCAAAGTTTATAATAATCTGCCATGGAATGATCCGCAAATGAATCCCAAGTTTTATCTCTCATCAATGTTCTCCATGTGCCTCTAAACCATTGTGAGAACATATACATACGATTAAAACCGTGTCTAACAATACCATCAACATCAAAGTATTTTAATTCATCACTCTTATGAGTATACCCAAACAATTCAGGTGGTACTCTAGTAACTATATCATTATTATTTCTAAAACGATAACAAGTAAAATTCATATTCTCAATCAGTTGTTTATCTCCAACTCGTGGTGAACCAAATGTATAACAAACGGAATGCATATCTGCTATTCTGTCTGCATACAAGGTTGCTAAAGCAGCACCAAGACTATGTCCTGTAACCAGTAATTGTTTTCCATTTCCGTGATAGTTGTAATGACTTATTAAATCGTCCCATATATCATTTAAAGCATCCCTAAATCCTCTATGGACTTTACCTAAAGTTCCTACTCCAGCAGAAGTTGGTACATATTCTTTTTTCTGTTTGTGAAATTGGATATCTGCTTTGATATCTTCCCAAGATGTGGGTTCTGTTCCTCTAAAAACTACAATGTAATTTTTAGGACAATGAAGGACAAAACATTGAGTTCCTCCTTTATCAAAAAACTCAATGTGATCCCATTGTTTTCCAAATTGTTTATTAAATTCCTTTTCACCTGCATAACAATGATAACTTAATCTAGCCATAAATGTAGCAGTTTTCCAAGAAAACTCATTCGTCAATGCACGAGCCATGTTTCTTAACCTTTTTTAATTAAAGTAACTATACCCCATATTAAACCTGCAGTTGCAGCAAGCTTTACTAGTGGTCCTGCAAACAATACCACTAAACTTAATACAATCAGAGCACCACCATCTAATGATGTTCTTTCCTTTGCTCTATCTTTTAACCAATCCATATTTTCCTCCTATTTTTTCTTCTTTTTCGCTTTCATCCATTTTTCTCTCACTTTTACCAGTTCATCTTTTCTTTTTAACCGCATGGATGCAGTTGGTTTTAAGAAACTCATAGATGGAACTGTTAACCCCATATCATATTCTTTTATAAATGCTTTATAACTTTTAGACATTTCTATTTTT
>VTLG01003389.1_pt1 | contig 33655 bp, 51 predicted proteins | sample 4694571 | NCBI WGS metagenome assembly VTLG01 (sample SAMN12604809, study PRJNA352737) | marine metagenome | biome: ENVO:00000447; feature: ENVO:00000209|ENVO:00000569|ENVO:01000036; material: ENVO:00002151; isolation source: viral sequences binned using virsorter ...
ATTCCTCTCTAATATATGATGGGTAGTATTCTGGGGGTTCTGAACAACCATCTTTATCTATACAAGTGTTATACCATTCGATATGACAATGATCACATATTAATTCATTATGGCATAAACACCTAGCAATAACAGTAATACCTTCTTCTTGGCTTATTCCATTATTACACGTTTCACATTTGCTCATTTCGATTCCTCAATTTTCCATTTGAGTAATATAGGTTATTATCTTCTAACCACTTACTTGTTATATGATTTTCATAAGCAAATCTTAATTCATCTAAAGGACAATTAAATCGATTAGATACCCATTCTAACACAACTTCAGCTTTTTCCATTTGATCTGCTATTACACTATCCATAGTTTCAGGTGTTAATGATTCGTTTTCACTCATTCCGATTCCTCATCTTTCCATTCAGGTAAATTTCCACATTTTATACATAAATTTTCATTATGTTCACACCTATTATATGGTTCATAATCATCTGCAATACAATCATTGCAATTTACACAGTATTCTATTTCATGGCAAGACCAACATATATTCAAATCATGGCATGAACAATTTCCTTCTATTGTTGTTCCACAATTACAAGTTAGTAATTCACTAATTTCGATCCCTCTTTATAATGCACAGCATCTTGTACTATATTGTTGTATTCCTGGATATTGCGTTGAGCAGATCTTACTAAATTGATAGCTTCGACTTTATTATTAGACAAAATTAATCTGCGTGATTCAGATAACAGATCATCTATTTCTGTCATTAGTGGGCTTAGTCTATTCATTTCCATTCCTCTAGGCGTGGGGGGTATTTAAATTCCATTGTATAGGGGGGGGATCTGTTTTGTGAAACAAAATTGACTTTGAGTTTTAAAAGGAAAAATTTTAGAGGTGTGTAGAACACATTAAAAATTTTAGAGGTCGGTAGAAGCTTATAGGATTTTTTTTTTGATCGAAACCTTTATATACCTGTAATATAAACTTTCTAGGCGTGAAATAGTACGGTACGGTACGGTACCATATATAAAGGGGTACTTTTTGGTACGGTACGTATATTTTTTTATAAAATTCTCTAAGTCCTAAATTCAGATTCTTGAGTTTTTCCTGGTTCTATTCAGTTTTTTGAGTTTTTCCACATTCTACAGTTAAAATTTAAAATTTCTTTCTCTAGTTGATCAAGTCTAATTTTAGCAAAATAAAAAATATCTTCATTAGGTGAAGCGAACCCATCATAACAATCTATTAAAGATCTTCTTAATTCTTTGATTTTTGTTATAATGGCGTTTTTTTCTTCTATTGTACTGTTAATATATCCTAAAAGATCGCCTGGTGACTCACTCATTTTAATTTAACCTCATAATAATTATATTTTTTACATTTACAATCACATAAAGCTGGTATTGTATTCGAGCAATTAAAACACATAAAACGCCATATTTTTTCTTTTTTCATTTTTTAAAAAACTCCAAGTAATCAGTTAATCTATGCTTTAAAAGTCCATGATTAAAGTATTTTATTATCTTAATTGCACCATTCCAACAATCAGAACACGATCCACAGTTGGATCCATTCTTGGATTTAATACAGTTACTTTGATTTTTATCGTTTGTTATAGTTGAAAATGTAACGCCATAAGGCTCGAATGATTCAATAAAAAGCTCTTTACCATAAACCAAAGGTAAACTAAGTCTTATAGTTAAATTTTCAGGTTTTGTTAATTTTCTTTTAATAAAATATTCTGTTAATATGTGCGAATTTTGGTGATTTGTACTTAGCCAAAACTCAACATCAGAATTTTTTAAAGATAATTCAACGATTTTTATTAAATCCTCAATACACGAAAGATCACCAAATGAGAAAAAACGGATATAATCAGCTTTGTGATATTTTCGATCATTTTTTAAGCGTTTTAATTCACTTGTTAAGATTCTCACAAATCCAGGATTTTTTAAAAGTCTCTCGTTTGATGCGTGTCTTTCGTTTCTTGGTTCGTTGTGTTTCATTCGTTGATCTGTGGTTTTGCAATAAGGTTCTAAACCGTTTTGAAATAATTCGCATTTATCATGACACGTGATTAAAGAAACATCAAAAGAATAAGCATTGATCGTATTATTCCAAACAAAATGATTTTTATAAATTTGTGCGTGTATTTGTGGACTCATGACAAACGCCTTTTATTAAAATCTTGAAAGTTTTTTAAAACTATCTCTAAGGCTTTTATTTTTTGTTCCGTTGCAAATTCCGAACATGATTCATCAATGTGTTCTCTTATTCCTTCAGCTATTCGATCTATATCTTCCTTATACAGTTTATTTTTATCGGTTTCATTCATGGACATCAAAAAGACATAGAAAGTCATTATTTTTTACGGTATCTGTAAACGCATTAGGACTTTTATCAAAATCTAAATCTATAATGTATTCAATGCAATTTTCACGCATATCTATTATATTGCTTGATCTTGTTCCTGCATGATCAAGATATGCACATAACGCAACACGATTAACATCTTTTTTATTTAATTCCTCTTTGATCACTTCGATCCATCTATCATGATTCCTGATAAAAATTTCATTAAGACTTTGAAAAACTTCTTTGATTTTATTATCATTTGATTTAATCGGTTGATCTGGAAATTCTGATAAATTCCAGCGTTTAGACTCTTTGACACTTTGATGCCAATCAATAAAACTCAAATGTTTAGTAATAAATTCTGACGGTTCATTATTTTTAACTTGTGTTTCGGTTGCAATTATGCCAAGTATTCTATGAGTCATTTTAAAACCATCTTAACCCATTATCAAGAAATAGAGACAAACAAAAATAAACATAAAAAACGCTGATCGTTATTGATGATAATAGGAAAATCGGATTTTTATCTATCTGGTAATTCATTAAGAAGTTCTTTAAATGTCCTGATCTTAGTCCAGGACTTAGAGCAAATACAGCTTTTATTTTTTCTTTTGCAGATTTTACATGTTTTAGACATTGCATTATAGATCTTGCTCATATCTGTTTATTGTAATCATTTTATGTTCACGCTTAACCCTTTAAAGATAATTTTTGAGTTCTCTTGATTACGCCATTTGATCCAAAGGCTATATTTTGATATTTCAAATTGAATAATTGATGGTAAATTATCCCATTCACAATTATAATAATTATCTTTCTTTGTTAAATCGTTGGGGTGCTTTCTATGATAGTGGTGACTTAGCAATAAATCGAATTTATGCCATGAGTCTAAACTATCCCATAGATAAGATTCATCTTTATCTTTTGTATCTCTCTCGAATTGTTTCAAGAGTCCTTTTTCAGTTTTTGCGAATGTTAGTAATTCCATGCTTCTCACATACTCCACGCATGAATTTTATTTAAGTGGTTGCTATATAGATTATTCATGGTTCTATATAGATGACCATCAGATCTATATAGTATGTTTAACCGTTGTAATAGTAGTATTATGCAGATACTAAAAAGATATTGACTAAGGGAATTAAGAACACTAAAAGAAATATGATGTATGGAATCACTAAAGGAAACACTAGAAGAAGTACAGGATCTGATACAAAGTAAACCATTTCTAGAGTTAGTTAATGAGATACAAATTGTATTAGAGTTAGAGCAATCTATCAAGCGTGAATAACAAACACGCCTATTTTTTTTATTTAGGCATGAATTAAAAATTACTTCCTGGACTTTCATTAAATAATCTGTCCGTTTCTTTCTTAAGTTACAATTATTGAAAAAAGTAACCTGATTAACTATAATTACAATTAATGCACCCATAGGATTTATCGATCACCTTTTTGTCTATATTTCTGACCATATAGGCAGGAGTTTTTGTTGGTTATATATATGTTGCGATCAAACAAACATTTATATTACTAAGGCACATAGTAGATCGCCCCACCCTATAGTATATAAAGGAATTAGGATTTGATCGCTTTCAGGCGTGGTTAGGCACAAAAAAACAGATCGACAGATACACTTATATATAGGATTCGGCAGGCAATCTTTTAAAGCACCGAAAAAAACAGAAACTGAAAAACATAGTTAATAATTAATAATTAATAATACTTAATAACTATTAATAATATCAAATAAACGAGTAGAAGTGTGGTGTGAGTAGGCATATCCTATCATAAGGAAGGACTAGAGTTACTAACTAGCACTCTACTACTACTAGCAATAGCCTGCCATTAGACATTCATAGTAGTTATCTGGGTTATATATGTTATCTGGGTGTGTCCAATAATCCATACTATACATTCTATTGTGCATTATACCATACTCGTTATCCTCTGTTAGACTATATGAGGGTTTATCAGGGTAATATACAATAGGTTCTTCCACTACAACTATCTCCCTTACAACTTCTTCTTCACACCCAAATGCTGTAGCCATTACAAAGAATGATAATAGGCATATAGTAATCCAGGCTATTAAGAATACGTTCATTACTAAAAAGGGTGCTTCGCACCAATATAAATCTTTGCCAAGTTTGCGTTCGTGTCTCATACTTCCAACCTCTCTTTTATTATATCAATATATTCTTCTGATATTTCAATTCCTATGTAATTTCTCTTTAATTTCTTAGCCATCTTCAATGTTGTTCCACTTCCTGCAAAACAATCCAAAACAGTATCACCCTCATTAGACCATGAAATAATATGATCATATGCTAATTTTTCTGGAAACATAGCAGGGTGTTGCCACGCTATTTTATCTGATGTTGTATGTCCTTTTCCTGTTGCATATTCCCAAATATTATATCTATACCCCAACATAGCAACTTCAATAGGTTTTCTTATACCTAAAGTTCCATCTTTCTCTCTCACATTACATTTTCCATAGGTTGTAGTTCCACCCCATTTATTTTTTCTATCCTTAATTAAATTGACAGTCTTTGGGGTGCCTTTAGACAGAATAAACATATACTCAAAGGCATCTCGGTATCTGTTTTTATGTGGCATACCACCCGTTGTTTTACTATATATCATCACATCAAACACATTAAATCCACATTCCTGAAATTTTATACATTGTTTGAATGAAGTTAATGATTTATTTCCTTTTAATGTTGAATCCTTTACTACCCATACAACTATACCACCTTGTTTTGTAACTCGGAATAATTCTTTTGCAGTAGAATCAAAGTCAAATGAATATCCATTATAATTTCTAATATCATCATAAGGTGGGCTAGTTACTGTTAGGTCTATTATTTCACTATCAAACTTTTGCAATTCTTTTACACAATCACCATTGATTATCATACTTGCTTGTACCTACCTAAATGGTAAAAGAAAAATTCTTACCGTCAGTAGAAGGCATATTTTCTCTAATTACCTTGTTGATAGTAAGTTCAATATCAATCTCCTGTATGTTGTTGATTACACGATTGATCTCGGTTTGGTTCTTTATGCCAAGTCGTGCTAGAGTCTTGTTTGTTATGAACTCGAATGAAGCACCTAGTTTCTCTGGATCATTGCCTGCGTGGGCAAACATATCAAAATTAGCCTTAAAATAGCCAAAAACCCATGCTATTTTCTCCTCATCACTAACCAATTCTTAACCACCTCTTTTCATGGCAAGTACATCTACACTTCTTATGACAGTTTACATTAGCACAGGAAGTACACTTTAATTTAGGCACTAATCCCACCTTCCCACATTAGTAGTTTTTTTCCTTTTAGCAGTATAGTAGCCTATTGTAATACCACCGATAAAATATGCGAAACATATTAATGAGAAAACTAGGTCTAACTCCATTATCCTAATCCCTCTGAACAGTCTATTTCATTACCACAATTATTACATCTTAGATGACATGATGTAATCCTAGTCATTTCCTGGAACATACATTTAGGACATATCATTAAAGGTTTGCTTTGCAATCTCTATCAACTCCTTACAATTCTCCGTTTTTGACACTAAAGTAATAGCTTTATTCTTGTTATAAGAAGTGGTAGAGTCATTCCACTCTACTTTTATTTCGTAGAAGGCTTCCGTAGCCTTTTGTTGCACTTGAGGCATTTCAGGACTTCCTTCTTCCAATTTACATCACAACACTTCATCTAAGCCCACGCCTAATATGACAAGCCATAGTAACACATAGGTGACTACAATACATATTACCCTTTGGATTAGGCTTCTGACAAAATAAGCACTTCATATCGTTATACCTTTTGATAAAGTCAACTCTACATTGTTTACAATACTTCATTCGGTATGAATCATCTTTAGAGACATCTCGTTTACATATAACACAGAACTTTGGTTTTCTTTGCTCCATGTTCCTCTGTTTCAGTTTAGCATGGTAATAGTTATTACATCTCGCATTATTTCTACACTTTATTGAACAGTATAGTTTTCGTACATCAGCTGTAGTTATAATAGCACTACAATTACTTTGTAGACAAGTCCACTCCAATAAATGATTTCTATGACTAAGACATGATCCACAGAATCTTAATTTACTTCGATTATCGAGTTTATATGCTTCTACCCTGTACGGTGGTAGAGATTCATTACAATGAACGTTAAAACACTTCATGTATATTGTAATATAATACACTTATATAAATCATTTGGTTGGTTAAATTATGGCAAGAAATGAAGATGATTCAAAGGCAATAAGGGATAAAATAAGAGATCTCTACATATTCTTCCATAAAAGTGCTTCAGCTATAGAGAGAGAATTAAATGGAGACTCTAATTTTGTAAGAAGGTTTGGAAATATAACAATTCCAGGAGTGAACTACCACATTCAGAAGATAAAGAGTGAATACGAAAGATTTATTGGTGAAGATGCAATAGACAAATATACAGCAGAATTTGTAAGATTACAAAACTCATTTGATCAGGAGTTGGAAGATGTAGATGAAATGATTAGAAGAACTGATAGTGAAGATGTTAGAATTAAACTTATGAGATTAAGGCATGAAATAAGACTTGACAAAATGAAGATGTTGCAGGACATTGAACTACCATTGGCAGTAAAGAAGTTGAAGCTTGAAAGAAACAAGAAACTCAAAAAACTAAACGTGGTGGAAGAAGATACCTAAAGGACTTGCAGCAGAAGATACTAAGAAACTTGTACTGTCACAAGTAGATACTGATCAAGCAATAGTACCTGAAGATTTTTGGTGTAAAAACAGTTTATCAAAAAGAGACGATTGTTGCTTTTGGCATTTTATAGGAAGCCCAGAGAGAGATGACATATATCACCCTGTTTATGAATATGAGCAGATATTATTAGATGAGATGGAGAAAGAGAAATGTCTTGCAGTTTACAAGGCAACAGGGTTGGGAATAACAGAGTTTATGATTCGTTGGATATTATGGAAGTCTCTAACAGATGATTTCTTCTTTGGCAAGGAAGCAATAATAGTTACAGGACCAAACGTAGATTTGGCACAGGATATTATCAAACGTGCAAAGGATATGATACGAGAAAAGATAGACTTTCAAGATTTAGGAGTTTATGAGATGGTAGTAAATGGTGCAAGAATAAAATGTTATCCGTCAAACAACATTCACTCTGCAAGGGGTAAACCGAAGATTTCTATATTCTTTGGAGATGAAGCAGCATTCTTTAAGATTAGAGATGATAACATTGTAAGGACTGTAGGTGAACGTTATATTGGAAAGTCTAACTCTTGGGTTGTTTGGGTATCAACAGCAGGTGAAGAAGTAGGTGGATTCTTTTATGACATTATGAACGAGAAGAACTCGATTTACAAGAAACTACAATTCTATTATGAATGGGGATTAAAGAAAGATAAGAAAACAAAGACTAGTGTGTTTAATGATGGGTTTATAAAATCAGCAATGGCAGCACGTAGTTTTGCAAGAGAATACTGTGGTGAGTGGGGTTCTAATTCAGGAGATATATTTTCATCAGAAGCACTAGAACAAATAAGTAGTGAGGACTTTAAGATAATGCCTTATGATGACAGCTTTGATAGGGTTATGGCACTTGATCCTGGATTCAGTAGTTCTAACTTTGGAATAGTTATTGCACAACGTCTTAACAATATACCACATATAATATATGCAGAGGACTTTGAACGACAAAGTTATACACAAATACTCAAAAAGGTTGAAGCTTTGGCTAAGAGCTATAAGATTAGAAAGATAAGAGTAGACTCATCAAGACCTGAACTGATCAAAGATTTGAGGGAATTACACTATGATGTTATTGGATTTAACTTTAGAACTCTGGGTAAAGAGATGACAGCTAATGCAGCAGAGAAAGTTGCTAAACTTCAATGTAGAATACACCCAACTTTTAAGAGATTAATATCACAGTTAGAAACAATACGATTTAACCCTAAAGGAACACCTGATAAGAACAACCATAACCCATTTGATTTGGGAGATTCATTCCTAATGGCATTATGGCACTATAAGATGGGTGGTGGTATAGCAGTAACAGTATATTAGTTCTCTTTTTAATATAATCTTAATAAACTATATGTTCTACCTGAAACTAGACCAAAAGTCATGGGCAGCAGGAGATTATGTAACTACTGCAGGTTACGCCTTATCAGGAACAGTTTATAGTGATGAAGCACTAACATCTGTAATGGATTTATCAAGTTATACGTTAAAGATTAAGATATATCCTAAAGAACGCCCAGATTGGTATATCTTAACAGATGATGCAGATATAGTATCAGGAAGTGGTGGAACTTGGAGATACAAGCCAACTATCAATAAAATAGACATTTGGGGTATATACAGAGTAGTAATTCAATGTTCAAAGGCAGATGAACGTATATCAGCAGTTGGTGTTAAGGGTTCTGATGAACTTTTAGTCCGAAACACCCCTACAATCACATAAAACTTCTCTTGTAATAATTACCGTCATTTAATTAGTATATGGCAGGATTTGGTAAGAAACGAAAAATTCGTTCAGAGGGTGTAGTAGAAGTAGTAAATGAGGATCATGGAAAGGCATTACTGAAAAGTTCAGATGGGTTTGCTAATACATTTGAACCCGAAGTTAATTTTGAAGATTTATTCTATCTTAATGATCATGATGCTAGGCTAAGTCTAGCAAGTGATACATACGTGCAGTTAGTAATGGGTAGTGGATTAAAGATAAAGACACAAAATCAGAAGGCAAAAAAGAAGATAGAAAAGTGGTTAAAAGATACTGATTTTGAGAACAGGTTAGAAGATATTGTTCATAGTTTGGTTATAACAGGAAATGCAATACTTGAGAAATATCCCATGATGGCAGATGTTAGTGAAGTTGACATTACAACTGTAAAGGAGATAATAAGAGATGATCATGGAAAAGTAACTAAATATATACAGGAAGTTGATGCTGTCAGGCACGAATTAGATGCTAAAGATATAATTCATTTAAAATTTACTAATAGGCATAGAGAGGTTTGGGGTAGAGGTTTATTCCTATCTGTAGCAGCAAATAGGCTTATTGATGGAGTTTATGAGTCAAGTCCATTAGAATCTATGTGGAAGGTAGAAAATGCAATGGTTAAGATATTTGAATCATACGCTAGTCCTATGATGCTCATTCACTTTGCAGATGCAGGTGAACAATTCATTGAAAAACAGGCTTCTGCATTTAAACAGGCTAAACCAGGTGCAAAGATACTAACTGACAAGGAATTTGATGTAAAAGTGTTTGAAGTTAATCCTGCTTCAAAGTTTGACAAGTATATAGAACACTTACAGCAAGATGTAATAGAAGTTGGTTCACAGTTCCCTTTACAGATGTTCAATGCAGGGTTTACAGCAAGAGCTTCAGCAGATACAACTGATTCTGTAGTGTTAAGAAAGATAAAACGAATACAAACACGCCTTGCAAACCAAATAAAGCATGAAATCATTGATGTTTTCCTTAAATTTAACAAGATTGATCCAGATAAAGCAGATATTAACGTTGTTTTTGAAACAGAGAGTAAATTTGAGTTATCTGCAGAAGATATTGAGAAATTATTTGAAAAAGGATCGATTACAAGAGACGAAGTGCGTAATTATCTCAAGAAAAACACAATTATTGACCTAGAAGATGAGAAAGATGGTGATAAACCACCGATTACGAGTGTAACACCAACAGATCAACTGCCTAGAGACGAAAAGTATGAAGAATTACTCAAATTAGTGAGAGAAAAGATACCAAAGCCACGTGGTAGACCAAAAAAACAATAGATCCATAGTATATCTGTTATAAAAACTTCCCTTAATAACTATTAGTTATTAATTATATAATGGTAAGAAAGATTTCAGGGCTTTTAGCTCTACCTAGAGTTAGTAGGAATGGAAATTTCTATTTCCCAGAAGAATTAGCAAAAGCAGATGGAAAAGATGTTCCTTTGAGATGGAATCACATTCAAGATAATGAAGGAATCATAGGAACTGCACATTTAAGTTATGATAAGGATAAAATGCAGATTAATTATGAAGCAATAGTAAATAATGCTGAAATTGAACAAATGTTGACAAACAAAGAGTTTAAAGTATCATTAGGAGCTGAACCAGAGAAAGAAGAAAAGATATGTCATGATGAAGGTAATTGTTATAACGTTCCATTAGGATTAAATTTTAAAGAGATGTCCATAGTAGAAACTCCTGGAATCCCAGAAGCCACTTTAGACGTAATAGAATACCTTGCAGATAAATCTGTAAAATTTGAACATTGTAAAGATGATAATACTTCTGTTAATACTTCTATTATAAAAAATAAACACATGGCAGAAGAAACCGATACAAAGGTTACTGTGAATACAACGGAAGATCCTAAAACAGAACAACCAAAAGAATGTCCTGAAGGTCAGAAATTAGTTGATGGCAAATGTCAAGCTGTTGATACTGAACCTGTTGCTCCAAAAGCACCAGAAGCAGTAGCACCAACAGTCCAAACAGAAACACCAACTGTTCAAGCTGAACACAAGGAAGCAGATTGTGGTTGTTCTAAAGAGGAAACCAATGTAGAAGCAGATATTGATGCAAAAGTTGATGCCAAACTAGAGTCCATCACAGATGAGATTCGCAAGAACTACACTCCAAAAGCAACTGTAGAAGAAAACAAAACCATTAAAGGTTATGTTGAAGAAGGCGTTGATGCTCAAGTAGAAGAACTCAAAAAAGTTCTAAAGGGTAACAGCGTAGTGATAGAGATTGACAAAGAGGACTTTTATAAAGCCCACACCGTTCATCAAATATCACCTGTAACTGAAGCCATAACTGCAAGTGGAACAATTCCAACAGTTCAAGCACAGAGAGATATTATTGTTCTTCCAGGTGGAATATCCACGAAACCTGTTAGACAATGGTGTCAGTTCAAAGAGATACCACATGGTAACGACAAAGTTCGTTTCTACAAAATTGATATACCTGCATTTGCAGATATAACAGAAGGTGGAAGCGATATAACAGCAAGTACACATACTTTAACGAGTGTTGATGTAGCAGCTGACACACCAAGAGGTTTCCGTCAAGTAGTCAAGAAAACAGAGATTGAAAAATATCCTGCAGGTTTGCTAGAAGCAATCCGTTCAACTGCAAGACTAAGAGCTATCCAAGACGAAGCAAACATCACTTTAGCAGATGTAGCAGCACCAGCTGCAGCAGCATCAGGCTATAACACATTCGTTGCAGGAAAACATCTCCGAGCAGATACAGGAGCTAATGTAACATCTACTTCAGAAGAAGATGCAGCAGGCGAATTTTTGAAAGAAGGAATAGAGTTTGGTCGACAGAAACTAGAAGAAGCAGGTTTTGATGTTAGTCCAGGCAACTGTGTACTAGCAATATCACCAAGAGCTTTTAGAACATTAATATCAGATGGCGACATAGCAAGATATGTTCAGCAAGGAGATCCTTCAATATCCCAACAGGGTAGATTGGAGAGATACTTAGGTGTTGACATTTTTGTTACAAACACACTAAGAACTGCAAACAACTCTTACAGAAATGTATTGTGGGTTAAAGGCAAGTCTTTCGCTGTAGCTTCAGGAAGAAAACTCGAATTAGAGTTCTTCAAGAACATTGACAACCAAAGCGTTTCAGTCGTAGCATCACACCGTACAAATGGTGGAATACTAGACTCGGCAGCTTACGTTATTCTAAGTAGCAAACAAGATTAGTCAATAAGGTTAGACTAATAAAAAACTTCCCTTATTCTTTTTTATTTTTTATTAAACAATGGACACAGAAGAACGTATCTTTCAAAGAATAGATAAGTTCGAGGAACGTCTAGATGATACTTGTAATCGTATAGAAAAGATTGATTCTTATATCACATTAGAAAGAGAAAACTCCGAAAGAAAATTTAATAGATCAGTATCAGTATTGGGTGCAATCATAGGAGTTATAGGTTTAATATCAATTCTCGACTATATTCCATAATACTTCTTAGTATTATCTTTTTTGAGCTAACTTTATGACATGGACAACAAGGTACTTGGGCATAATCTCTTATGCAGCAATAAGTGCATTGATCATTGCGAAAGATATAGTAGCAACTACTGAACACGCAATAGCATTACTAGCACCAATAGCAGCATACATAGCATTAGACCAATACAAACATAGACAAGACGAATAATAATTAGGGGTTATATATAACTTTCCTAAAGAATTAGTATGTCAATAACAACAATCCTAATTATTTCTTTTTTCTTACTGTTTATGCTAGGTAGTCTATCACTCTTGTATGCTTATGGTGATTTTTATAAGACAATAAACATGAGAATAGCAGATCCAACAGCGTGTGTTTTTGAACCTGAATACGACACAGAGTATTTTAGAGATCATACTAGAGGTCATGTGATAAAAGCGATTTTGGAGTGGCAGGACAAGTTAGAGTTTACGACAGATGGAGATTGGCTTATACCAACATACTATGTAACTTGGGAACAACATATTAATAAATCACCAAGCGACTTTCTAGACTGTAATATCTTAATATCATTTGAAAAGTTAAATGACAATCCAAAGAAGCCAAATTCTATGGGATATACATATTACTCACATTCACAGTCATGGCACAAGTATGCACATATAGTGATATTTACTCATACAACATTTACTGATAAAATTGTCATAAATTTTGGAGAAAACGATACAACGATAAAAACAGAGCCTAATAGAGTGAAACTATCAGATATAGAGTTTATAGTAAAACATGAATTTGGTCATGCTTTAGGATTACTACATCATTATAATACCGATATAAGTAATGAGAAAAGAAGTGTCATGCACGAATCATTTGTGCCTAATATAAATTATACAATGCCATTACAACCAAGAGACATAAATGCAATTATAGCATTATATGGTGAAGATGGATATGGAATACCAAATCCACCGTATATTCCAAAGATATTGGAAGCAGATGACCTATACTTTCCTGTAAAGATTACAGATGTAAGAGTGATTGAACAATAAACTCAAATTCCTTGCTAAAATCACCTGTTTTATAGACGTATCTTTCCATATCTCCTAACCACTTAATTCCTTCATTTTTTCTGATTAAAAGTTGCATAACTTCCTTTTATTGCAACAGTAATATAAAGATGTATATGGTATACGGAGATACTTCTGAAGTTCAGAAGCTAGTATGGGGAAACGTAAAAGCAAGTACACCTGCTAATGTTACTTCTGCACTCCAAGTTGCAACAACAAGGATAAATAGCGTATTAAACTTACAAACTGATATGTCAACTGTTCCTGAAAGGATAAAGACCATAGCAGAATTATTGGCAGCAGGACTTATCCAAGAAGCTAGGACAGGTAGAGAATCAACGTTTGTTTTACAGGCTATGGAAATATTAAATGCTGTAAGAGATCAACAAGTACCTGGTCAAGAAGGTAATTGGGGTAATGTGAGATTCGTATGGTAGAGGAAGAAAGACCTGAATGGGATTGGTTGAAAAAGAAATGATTTGTACTTTATGTGGAGACGATATAACTGATGATGGAAACAATCAATATGAGGATCACTTGATGTGGCATGACCGTAACGATTAGAAACTTATCAGGTAGCAGAGAAAACCTAGATAAAACAATAGATTATCATCTAACAACTGATTGGAACTCTAGCAATACAGGGGGGTTATCACCTGATATTGAGAATGGAACAGATGATCCAGATTTCTTGGCAAGACAAGATTATACAGGACCAAATAAAATTTACATCAACGTAGTAAACAGAGCAAGATCATCTGATTCAGAAAATGATCCAAATGGAGATGCAAATCATGAATGGAGAACTGAAATATCATTAGATGTTTGGGGTGAAAGTGCCACAACTTTGTCATTATTTGAAGATGAGATAAACAGGATAATTTGGGAAAGATCACCAAATAATGCAACACGCTTAAACAAGTCAGATGGTAGTGCTAGTGAAGTACAGTATTTTGAGAACTCTGAAATTGAGTTTAGTAGAATAGAACCTGAAGGTGAGTTGGATATGAACCCATCTAGTCAAGGATTTTTGATTTGTGTTTGGTTTAAGGATAAATCTTAATACTTCTCTTTATTATTTTATGGTAAGAATTAGACATGGCAGCACATAACGTTACCACTAAAAAAGATATTGTAAAACCACTACAGTATACTCAAGAGTCAGCAAGCATAATTACAGGACCAACTACTTATGGTGTAACTCCAACTTCAAGTCCAACATTTGTAGCAGCAGGACTAAACACAGAAATCACAATAAACCCAGATATAGTACATCAAGACGTAGATGCACTTGGAAGTGAGGACATTGTTGATGCTGTAAAGACAGGAGAACTTTATACTTTTACAACTAGGTTTAATCCAACAGATACAGTATTATTAAACTATGGATTAGTAGCAGGTGCAGGAACAGGAACTATTGATGCTTCATTATCATTCATTTTCTCTGAAAAACTAGATAACACAGAATATTACACTATATTGAAAGGTTGTTTACCAACATCAACCACTCTAGCATTAGAAAGAGGAACATGGTCAGCAGATATGACATGGATTTGTAAAGAAATTACAACTCCTGCAACTTCTCATGGATTAACCTCACCAACATTCGTTTCAATACCAACTGCAAGTCCTTTAACTCATACTGATGCAGGTGCAGATCCTTTCACATGGAATAGTGTGGCAACACCTGAAAGACGATTCTCAACAACAATAACAAGAGATATGGCAGTTATGTCAGTAAATGGTAATAATACAATCACTTATGCAAAACCAAGTTCAAGAAGAATTGAGTTTAATGTTGATGTGTTTGTAAAGAATACAACATTGATTACTGACTTTAAAGCAAAGACAGCAAGAGCAGCAACATACAAATTCTCAAGTTCACCTAGCAAGACTTTGACATATTCAAACTGTGTACTTACAGGTTGGTCAAGTGCTAGAAGTGCAGCAACAACTGATGCCTTTATTGAGAGTATTACTGCTAGAGCAGAAGGCTTAACAATCGCATAGGCTTAAATAGTAATATAAACTTTTAAATACCATTGGAACTAGATTTAGAAAATGGTAAAGTCAAGATTAGAGATAACCTAGAATACGAGTTTAAAGAAATAGTAACTCGTAAAGAGTTAGCAAAAATCAAAGAACTAAGAAACAAACACGCAAAATTTGAAGAAGGTGGAGTTGATAATCTTTCACCTGAAACTATTGAAAAGATAGAGGAAGAATGGTTTGAAACTGTTTTACCTTTAGGTCTTAAAGACTTTGACAAAGAAGATCTAGACCAGCTCACAGAAGGGGAGATAAGAGAGCTTACTGCTTCTACATTCCTTTTTTTAACAAAATTTGGATCGACAGCTTTGGCGAAGCAATTCGCCTCTGCTTCGAAGGAGATCCAAAAGAAAGAACAGAGTCAGTAAAGAGACACCCAGAACTAGAAGAACTAATCATAATTAACAATGCAGTTAGTAGTGGATTGGGTGATTTAAAGTCAATACTTGAAGTCAAAAAGACACATGGATTGGAAATAATAAGCAATCTAAACAAGATTAACCATATCATAAATACTTTACAAAAAGAAGAACAGAGTAGTAGTCATAGAGTTGGCTAGTAAAATAGTTTGGACAGGAATAGATCAGTACACAAGAAAATTAGAATCTATGGCAAGGGCAAGACATAGGTTTGAAAAGGAATATTTAAAAATCATGGGAGATCTTACATTAAAGTTAATCAAACAGGCAGCACCAAGAGATACAGGTGATTATGCAAATTCCTGGTCTATAGTAAAACGTGAAAAAAAGGCTATAGAAATAGACACATCAATGCCTGAATTGTTTCTTTGGCTAGAAAATGGAACTAGACCACATGAAATAAGAGCAACTAATGCAAAAGCATTGGCATTACCATTTGGATTTGCAAAGAGAGTTATGCACACAGGAACACAACCACAACCACATATTATTCATGTTGTAGAGAAACTAGATGACATAATGAGAGATGTCATGTTTGCTCAAATTAAAAAACATAATAAACTATTCAATCATGTAAGATCAAGGGGTGGAGTTCCAAACACATCAAACATAACTAAAACAGTAGGTCTTACAGGAACTCATGTATCAAGCCTAAGAGGTAGGGGTAAAATATCAATGATAAGAATGAGAACAGGTAGAAAACAGTTCAAAAGAAGGCTAGGTAGAAGGCGAAGAACAGGTAAATGGATTAAACGAGCAGGTATAGATTAGTTCCTTTTAAATTTGTAAGTTAGGTAGTATATATGGCAAGAAACGAAACATCTAGGTTAAGGATCACATTAGAAATTGATCAGGCAACAGGCAAACTGATAAGTTTTGGTCAAAAGGTAAAAGGTGTCAAGAGAGACTTAGATTCTGCAAGTGTATCTGCAAATAGATTTGGTCAAGCTTCTGCACAGGCAGGACAGCAATCTGCTGCAGGTGCAGTAGGTATGCAAACTATGGCACAGGGAGCTTTAAACGTAACAACAAGTATAGCACAAACATATACATCATTTACAAACCTAGCTAGTGCAGAACATAGAGTTTCATTGGCAGAAGTAGGTCTTGCAAGGGCAAGGGATTTACTGAATAATAAATCATTGAGGTTAGCAGAATTAACAGAAAGAGGTATGGGAAACTCAAGAAAGGCATTATTACTTAATAATGAAATTATAACTGCTGAAGCTGACCTAACAGCAAAGAAAGAAAAATTAAGAATTGAGACAAATAAGATGAGTGATGTCTATATACTATTTGCTGTAAACATTATGAACGTTGCAGTATCACTAGGAACTACAATCGGTGGTATATTAGTGATGAAACGAGCAACAGCAGGATTAGCATTAGAGACAGGTAAAGCATCACTTACACAGAGAATACTTGCTTTCGACCTAAAACGCCATCTAATGCCAAGTCTTTCAGCAGGAAGGGCAGCAATGAAAGGTATGACATTTTCAGTAAGAGGATTAGGTATGGCATTTAAGGGATTATATCTTGCTATGGGTCCTATAGGTATAGCTATGATTGGTCTTACAACAGTAGTGGCATTATTTTATCCTGAAATTGAAAAGTTATCAAGATCTACACTTGGTATGTCAGATAGTATGGGAGAAGTTAGTGATAAACTATCAGAAGCCACAATAGATGTTAATTTAATGAATAAGGGAGTTCAGGAGCTTTCAGGAACTATGAAGAAGGAAATGAATGAGGGAGCTAAGGTAATGATACGTGGACTTCAAAACATGATTACACACGCAGATACATACGCAGAGAAATTACAGTATTTAGCACAATTACAATCTACGCTAAAGGCAACAGGTGTAGGAACGGATTTTCGGTAGGGGGATCATCTCCCCAGATAACAGCAGGAACAGGAGTTTCAACTTCATTTCCAACTTCATCACCTTCAGCTTCACCATCAGGTTATCAAAGTACAACAACTTCAGGACTAACACAACCAACAGGTGCAATACCACAATCAGCAGCACCACAAACAACATCTACAGGCAGTTCAGTAATAAGTCCAAGAGGAAGTGTAATATCACCTGTTACCAGGAAAGCAGAGGAAAACCTTAGAGCAGCAACATATACAGAACCAACAGGTTTGTCAAATGCTAGAATTAAGAAAATAGAAAGACCATTAACAGAAAGTCAGATACTAGCACAGGGATTATTAACAAATTTACAGGCAGGTGGAATATCAGATACAACATTAGATACAAGTAATCCATTGTTAGCAATGGCAAATCCATTTACAATGGAAGGAAAAGCAGCGTATGATTTACTAACACTTGCTGACAAAAGAACAGTATTACTTGGATTAAGAGATTCTGCAGGTGATGCAAATCTATCATCAAGATATAATCATCTACTAACAATGGTGGTTGCAGATTTGGCAGTAGCACCAAAATCAGAAAAACAGGAAACCGATCCAACAAAATTAATAAAGGATATTATGAAAAAGCCAGGAGATATTTCAACTGCCACAGGTGGTGGATTTAGATCACCTTATCTTCCACGATCTATAGTAGATGGACTTCCTATAGGACAACAAATGACACCTGAACTTATTGAAGCTTATAACAAACTTGGAATACACCATACAACAGGAAGTGGTGTTCAGGAATTATTAATGGCTATTGGAAGGCAAAACCAAGCGAAATTTGATAATATTGCACAAAGAGAATGGTTTGATGCAATAACAGGTAGTCATGGAATTGAATGGAGAACTGATCCAAGTGATATAAAAGGTGGGTTGAAACCATTTATCAGAACTGTTGATGGTTACAAATTACTTGGTATGGAAGAAATGACTTTACAACAATTACAAGATGCACAAGCTGCAAGAGAAATAAAAAATGTGAAAAACCCTGTTATTAAACAAATGTTAATTGAATCAGGTGGAATATTAACACCAAGAATAACAAAATGGGCTTCACTTGTTGGACAGCTCGGAACAGGTCGTGCCGATACAACCAAACATGAAGGTATAATGGGCAGTAATTGGAAAGAAATACAGAGAGTTGCAGAACAACAGGCAAATCAAATAGATCACAATGCACAAAATGTAATAGCCAATATACAAACTAGTGCAAGGGAAAGAAATTCAAGAATGTCCACACTTAGAGTATATAACAAAGGAAGATGGTATGGTATTAGAGTACCACAAACAGTATTAGGAATGAATGTAGAGAACTATTCAGTATTAAAAGCAGAGGCAGATCGAGTTAATCAATGGGTTAGAGATTGGATAGGTTCAGGATCAGTTGATTTTAGACTTGTAAAAGATCCAAAAAATGCAATAGAAAGCATAAAAGCAAGAATAAGTAATATACACACTAGAAATATGCAGAGGGTTGAAGAAGCAAAGATATTGGGTGAGACAGCAGGAGTTTCATCTGAAGAAGCAATAAGAATAGCAGGAGATGTTCAACAGGGAAAACAAATATTATTGGATATGATAAACTTCCAAAATAGGCTAAGTGGTATGTCTCAAGGTGTGGTAACATGAGTCTTACACCAGGATATGATCCATCTGCACTTTCACCAAAAATTATAATAAGTGATTTAGATGGAACTGAAAAATATAGATTTGAAACTACAGTAACAACTGCAAGTGCTAGCCCACAGCAAGATTTCTCTGTTAGTGATTTAGCAATACATCTTGGAATAAATGCAGATTATGGATATGCAACATTAAAGATACAAGATCCAAACAATAATCTAACTGATACAACAGTATTAAGGAGAGATGCTAAGATTGAAAGGCAATGGAATATTGAGATATATTTAGGTAAATCATCAGGGTTGTTACAGAGATGGTTTTATGGAAAGATATATGATGTAGATATAGTTAGACCTACTACTGCCCAACAACATTTAATACTTTCATGTGTAGGGTGGGGAGTTGTTTTGAGGGATAGAGTAACAAATCTCAAACGTTTTCAAAAGAAGGCAGCAGATGGATTAGCTTTGGATTCTGCAGATACAACAGTAAAAGTAAGTGAGTTATTCAAAGATACATTAGAGGATTTAGATCATTTGGCAGATCAAGGATTAACTCAAAATCATGAAGTAACAGTAAATAATGTAGATAATATTGATTTGAAATTACCTGATTATCAGAAATCATATACAACATTTGCAACAGCATTATCAGAACTAGCAACAATAGGAAATGTTATGTGGGGAGTTGACTATGATAGAGATGCGTTCTTTAGAGATCCTAGTTCACATGATTCAGGATTCTTATTCACAAATAACCTAAGTGGTGATGTAGCACAAAATTGGAGTAGTTCTAAAATAGGGTATTTATTAGATTCATCACAGTCTTGGAGAGACTCATCTTATGATTCAGCATATTCTGTACTTCATGGATTAGGTGCAAATTCTATAACAAAAGACCAAGAACAAGATGGAACCGAAAATGCAACTAGATCATCTAATACGTCATGGGTGGCAATACCATTTACACCAGAGCAAAATAATATAGCAAAAATATCAGTAAGAATGGCAAAAACAGGAACACCCACAGCATCAGGAACTATGGAATTATGTGCAGCAGATGGTGATAATAAGCCAAATAGAGACAGTTCACCAAAAACAATATCATTGCCAGGTGAAAAAATTAAAGCACTAGGAACATCAGGAGATTGGGTGGAATTTGGATTAACTGAAAAGACAAATGTGGTTGAGGGAACACCATTATTCATAGTGTTTAACATATATGGTGATGCTTCTCATAATTATACACTAGATTATCAAACAGGCACAGGCACATTTTACACTTCAGCAGATGGAGATACTTGGTCATCAGCTACAGGGTTATTCAGTTTTAGACAGTATGCAAGTAGATCAATAAACATAATATTAGAAAATACAAGGGCAAAGGCAAAATATGGAACTAGGGAAAAAGTGATTGCACTACAAGGTGGATTAGAAGAAGCCACAGCAAGAGAATCATTAATGTCAGCAGGTCAGGTATTAGGATTGGAAAGGAGATTCTATTCTCAAGTAACAGTAAGTCCAACAACTGATAGAATACCTTTGGGAACATTTTGTAGAATAGAAGATAGTTTATCAGGCTTGAACATAAAGGCAAATATAATAAGTGCAGATATTCAGATGACATCTCAAAATAACACGTTATTTGGTGCAACTCAAATTGTATTAGGATTAGAGGAAGTGCATTATTAGATGAGCTTTGATATTAACAATTATCTTAGAGTTGGAAAGAGTCTAGATAGACAAACATTAAACAAGATTCTTGAAGCACTACAAAATCTAAATGAGGAAGTAGAACAAGATGCACTAAAGGAAAAGATAGCATTTGCACCTGAAGTTAGGGAACGTCTAATTAGTAAGAAAACAGGTGTTGACCAAAAATTATCTGAAGTAAAGGATATAGATGACTTTCAATTTACTTTAACGCCTGGAACAAAGACAGCATATCCTGTAACTAATGCAACAACAGGAACGATAGAGATGTTAAAAACAGGGTTAAAATATGGTGCAGGTGCAACGTTTGACGGATCTTCATATATTACAATTCCACATAATTCAGCATTTGATATAGATGAAGGTAGTTTTGGAATGATATTTTGGTTTAAATCAACTACGACAGGTGGGTGTATTTATTCAAAATCAAGTATATCATCAGCAGATTATCATGCTATAGACTTTAATGACGATTATAACAAACTAGCAGAGGCAGAGGCAGGTTTAGAGGTTATAATAGATCCTCAACAAACAGATAACTATAACTCTACTGATTATCTTGCAGATGATCACTCTACAACAACAGTAAATAATGGAATTTTTGTGCAATTAGAAGATGGTGTTGATACTATATCACTTAACCAATTAACATCTACAAATATGTTTGATGGTCAATGGCATAGTATATGTGTAAATTCTAGAATACTATTACCTGATTATCATGCAGATGACTACCATGCAGATGATTATGAGACGGTGGAATCAGGAAGTGAGTTGGTTGAGATATTTTTAGATAAAGTCAGTATAGGATCAACTTCAAGTTCAGCAGTAGCAGATATGTCAAATATCGCAAATTGTAAAATAGGTGCTGATAAGAGCAACGAAAGATTCCTAATTGCAAGTATAGCTCATTGGTTTCTTGAATCTCAACCACTAACATCAGCAGAGATAACAGATTTCCACGATAAAGGCAGAATGACCACAAAAAATCAGATAAATGCTATTCAGTTCATAGGAAACGAGGGAACGAGTGTAAACAATGAGGTTTATTAATACTTCTCTTTTTAAAATAAATAGGGAATATAGTTATGGCGTTTGATACCATTACAGGAGATTCGGCTTCAACTTCCACTAAATTCGGTGGAACAGCATTAAACAAAATAGGCAACTTTTTGAATGGTGGTGGATCAGAGGTAGCAAACATTAAAGATGATGATATTAACATAGTCGATCCTTCTGACGTTTCAAAGAAAGTAAGAATAGATGCAGGTGGAGTAACTGCCTCAAATACTAGAGTTATAAACGTACCTGATTATGATATTCACGCAAATGTATTTAAAGAACTTATCATGTTAGCTGCAAGTGATGAAACTACAGCATTAACTGTTGGCACAGGAAAAGTAGAATTTCGTATGCCTTTTGCATTTACATTAACTAGAGTGAAAGCAAGTGCCACTACTGCACCTGTAGGAAGTACACTTATTGTAGATATTAATGAAGCAGGAACAACAATTCTAAGTACAAAACTTACACTAGATGCAGGTGAAAAGACATCTGATACTGCAGCAGCAGCAGCAGTTATTTCAGATGCTTCGTTAGCAAATGATAGTATTATCACAATAGATGTTGATCAGATTGGATCAAGCACAGCAGGTGCAGGGTTAAAAGTATATCTAGAAGGATATAGGACAGGTTAAATTGGTTTTTGGTAATATGTCAACAGGGCATTGGCTAGCCACAGTAGGTGGAGCTGGTGGTGCAGGTGCATGGAAAGAATTAGGAAGGACAACATTAGGAAGTGCAGGAGATGTACTTGATGTAGGAAGTTTAGCAAATAAGAGATACTATATGGTGATTAGACATATTAAATCAGATGGAAATGTTGCTGTTTATAATAGACTTAATGGAGACACAGGATCTAATTATTCTCTTAGACAAATGGAAAACGGTAGTGGTTCATCTGCTGCAAGTCAATCTTCTGCCATTTATGATTCAGGTGGAAATGCAGGACAAAAGTTTGATATTACATACATTGTAAATAAAACATCTTTACCAAAACTTGCAATAGGTTATCAGATAAATGCTGCAACAGGTGCAGCAAATGCACCTGTAAGTCTTGAATCACATTGGAAGTGGGCAAACTCATCTAATGCAATAACAACCGTCAATACATTTAATGATTCTTCTCAATCAGGTGACATTGATGCAGGTTCAGAAGTGGTAGTTCTAGGCTATGATCCAAGTGACAGCACAGGTTCTAATTTTTGGGAAGAATTAGCAAGTGTTCAATTATCAGGTGCAAGTGATACATTATCATCAGGTACAATAGCAGAAAAGAAATACTTGTGGGTACAGGCGTATGTTGAAGGAACAGGAAGTGTTGCATATAATATAAGATTTAACGGTGCATCAGGATCGGTGTATTCAATGAGATATAATGTAAATGGTGGTGCAGCATCAGGTAATATTACAGATGGCGATTCAATATTTGCTATGCTATCAACAGGTGGAAGTTCTAGTGTAGGAGACCCAATATTTACTAATTTCTTTATAGTAAACAACGCATCAACTGAAAAACTTGTAATTGGTAAATCAGTAGGTGGAACAGCAGGTTCAGCAAATGCTCTAAATCGTATGGATATTGCAGGAAAATGGGCAGATACATCTGACTTGATAGATCAGATTGATATTGTTAATGATGTGGGAAGTGCCGATTTTACAAAATCTTCTTTCATAAAAGTGTGGGGTCATGACTAATGGCTTGGGCAGTAAATGGAACTCAAACTCTTAATCAGAATGGTGTAGGAGATTCTCAAGAATTTGAGATGGAAGCAGGATCAACAGGTCAAGATTATACTTTTAGTTTTACAACAACTGATGCTGTATCATTAATTTATGGTAATAGAAGGTATGGTGTTGAGATAAAAGCAGGACACCCTGCGATAGATGCAGTAATTTCTGATATTGAATTTTATATATCAAAGTCAGGATCACCTACAGGATCAGCATATTTCAAAGTCTATAATTCAAGTGGAACACAGCAGGCAACAACTGCTGCATTAGACGTATCAACTCTTGGTGGCATAGGGTGGACACGATTACAATTAACATCAACTCATACAATAGCAGCAGGTGATAGAATAGTGTGTGAGTTTTCAGGTGGAGATTCTAGTAATTATGTAGGTGTTGGTGAAAATAATAATTCAGGTGATCAACCTGTAGGAGCTGAACTAGTGCATTATAATATATCAGGTGGAAACGCATGGGGTGAAAGCACAGGTGCAATAATATTATGTAAATTTGGAATGAGGACTATACTTCCACCTACTACACATATACAAGCTTTATGGCATAACGCAACTTCAGGAGATGCAACTAAACAGCTCGTATTAAATGATGTCGAATCATCAAAATATGCAATTAGAAAATCTAATAATTTTGCATCAGATGATAGTCCTGTAGTAAATCAATCATCAATCCATACAAGATATAATCAAACTGATGATCAATTCGGAGTTGTACAAATTCTAGCAAAACCAGGCAAAGAAACTTATATAATATTAGATGTTGCAAATTCTAATGCTAGTGCTGGTACTGCACCTAATACAGTTAACAAGGCAGCAAAACTACAATATTCTGCATCTGCCTATTCATCAGCTCTAGGACAATCAACAAATGACATACTTTCAGGTCAGGACTTTAGTTCTAGTAGCAAAGCATTTGGCATGAAATTAGTTGACACATCACATGATGGTCATTCTATAAAGCAAGCCACATTTAGTTTGAAAGGTGTAGGATCAATAACAGGAAATGCGTACTGTAAAGTTTGGTCAAGTTCAGCAAGTGGAGATATAACTGCTAATGTTGTAGCCACAAGTGAAGCTGTAGATGTTTCAACAATATCAACATCTGCTTATGAACAGGTTTTATTCACATTTGAAGATCCTGTAAAACTGTATAATGGTTATATTGTAGCAGTTCAATATACTGATTCATCAGGTGGATCTAGTTCAAAACATTTAGCATTTGGTGAATTTCATAATGGAAGTTCCACTATAGAATCAGGGTGGAATCTAGTTGGATTTGACAAATCTAATTCAAATGTTTGGAGTGATACAGGATATCCAACATTAATCACACCTGATGCACAGGTAGGTATTGAGATTAAAAAAATCGCTTTAAAAAACACATCAAGTGGATATATTAAAAGTGATGCAAACATATCTGTATTTGGAACTGATTAAAATGTCACAGCAAGAATATTATGAAAATTTGAATTTAGGAATCAACTACCTATGTGATAAGTGTGATGTTGTAAAATTGTCAGAGAAAGAATTTATTGAAAATCAAAAAAGTGGTAAAACATATTGTGATTCATGTTATAATTGGTTTGTCTTAAAACATGGGCTATGTGATAACTGTGGAAATATTAAGACGTTAAGACAGGAGTATAATGCAGTAAGTATAAAATGTGAATGTGGAAGTGTAATAAAATTTGATTGATCTTACCAAAGTCGCAGAGGGGGTATCTAAACACGTTAATCTACAAACAGATCATTGGATATTAACAGGGTGGAAGGCAGATGAAATTAACTTTAAAAATTCTACAACCATAGTAGACGAGCATGAAAAAATACTAAACGAGATCGTAGAATGTGAGGGTAAACCAGGCAAAACAGTATTACCAACTTATGTGGAAACAGTAAACAATGTATTAACTTTAACAGGATTAACAGAATCAGCAAAAAGAGACACAGGTGAAGTATCAACAACAATAGATTATGTTGGACTTGGAACATCATCAACAGCAGAGTCAGAATCACATACAGCATTACAAGCAGAAGATAGTGGTGGATCGTATGCAAGACGTAGGTTATCAACACAAGGACAGCGTAAAGTAGTTAATCAAACTTCCAAATACGGTGTATTATGGCAAGATACACAAGTAAGTGGAGTTCCAATAAGCCTAACAGAAGCAGGGTTATTTACTGCTGCTACAAGTGGAGTCATGCACGCAAGAGTTGTGTTCTCTACATTCTCAATGAGTAGTGGAGATTTGTTTGTGGTCCAAGTAAATGAACTACATCAAAATGGATCACTTTGAATAAGTATTTTATATTTATAATCATAGCTATGGCTTTTTCAATAGCATTTATATTTTTATATAATTCAACTGATGGAGATCAGATACCTTTGCAAATGCAAACAAGTTCCACAAGAACAGATATACCATCACAGATGTTAGAAAATGGTTGTTACCCTGCTTTGTCATTGAATGGCACATACTATGAAGTATGTCCATAGTTTATTAACATTAAATAATTATTAATAAATAATGCCTAGAGGAAAACAGGGTGGAATATCATTCGGACAACGCAATAAACAGAGAGGACAGAGTGATCTTGAAACCCTTATCGGTGTTAGGCAGTATTTATTTAAACGTTATAAGATCAGATGGGTGAAGCGTGAATGGTATCTTCTGTTTAATCCTGCAGGGAAATTATTCAAATTCACAGAATCAGTTACAAAGGAAGAAGCAGAACAATATAAGATAAAAAACCCAGATATAATATTTTGGCATAAGAAAACAGGCTTGGTTATAGTAGAGGTTGATGGTGCAGTACATGACCGTAAAGTGTCCAAGACATTAGAACGTAATGAATTATATGAAAATGCAGGCATAAAGTTCTTTGTCATAAACCTTGCAGATGCTAAGGAGTTGAAATTAACCATTGAAGATTGTATAGATATTGCAATGGAAAAGTTATTATAATAGCCTTATAAAGTACGGTACAATACGGTAATCATGCGATATTGTAAGGGAGAGTGCGAAGGCGTAAAGTTTCAAGGTAGTAGACCATATTATTTTGACTTTTCAAGATGTACTGTTTGCCAGGTATGGTGGAAGAAACCTGAAACCAAATGCCCATGTTGTAAGACAATACTTAGGCAAAAACCGAGACGGTCAACATATCGCAAAAAATATATAGTCGTTAATAATTAATAGTTATTAATGGCAAGAATTGTATCATTCTCACTTAGAGATAAACGTGATGAAGGACTTTGGGGTAAAGTTGAAGATTTAGCAAAGTCATTGGATTGCTCTAACTCTGTGATAATGAGAAGGGCATTGAAATCATTCTTTGATGAATCATTTATAGATCCACTTGGATTGAAACAGCATTGCAAGAATAACCCTAAAATACTACAGCAGTTTAAGAGAGTCATCTTGGAGATTGAACAAAGTGCATAAATTCTGTTCATCATGTGGTAAACACTTTGTTGGCAAGTTTAAAGATGATGTTACATCTTGCAAACTAAATAGACATGAAGTTATCATGGTTGAAGATGAATGGGAAAAGGATCAGAATGTATCACCAATAACAATGAAGTTAAATGAAATACACCCAAATTTAAACAATAAGAGTGGAACATTTAAAGCTAGGATAATAGCAAGGGGTGAACTTGAGACATTTGACAAACAGGTTGTATATGAATGTCGAGTATGTAATGCTTCAACATCATTCAAAGCTGACCAAAACAGAGAGGTTCCTGAAGCACCAAACTGTAAGGATTGTGGAATAAAGATGAAGCGTTCAGAATCAGATTGTAGTGTTGACTTTATCAGATCAGTAATAATACAAGAACCGTTTGAAGAAACAAAGAACATGACACCTATGAGTTTGGAAGCCAATATAACAGGAATGGACACACAGCAGGTATTCATAGGGCAGGATAAGAATCTTACAGGCATATTTAGATCAATTAGAAAACTAAAAAACTCACCAAATAATAAGATTGTCTTTGATATTAAAAAGATAGAATCACTAGATAACAGTAAAGATTTACTGCCAACTGAAGATGAAATCAAACAGTATAAAGAGATGATGAAGAATGGGTGGTTTGGTAAATTGGCTTGTTCATTTGCACCTGAAATATATGGAATGGAAAATGAGAAGATAGCATTGATACTAAGTCTTGTAAGTGGATCAAAGATTGGTGATTTACGTGGAGATATTAATACACTATTGGTAGGTGATCCATCTACAGCAAAATCTAGATTATTGAAATATGTCCTAAAGGTTACACCAAAATCTGCATACGCACTTGGTAGATCATCAAGTTCAGCAGGACTTGTGATGGGTGTTGATAAACTTGCAGATGGGAGAAACATAATCAAGGCAGGTCCTGTAGTTTTATGTCATGGTGGGTGTGTATGTATAGATGAGATTGACAAGATGAAAGCAGAAGATAGAAGTGCATTGCACGAAGTCATGGAACAACAGAGTGCTACATTAAACAAGATAGGATCTAATCTTACTTTACCTGCTGAAACAATTATAATTGCAGCAGCAAATCCAAAGACATCAAAGTATGACGTATCAATGAGTATAGTAGACAACATCAATATGCCTGATTCATTATTATCACGATTTGATTTGATATTCCTTGTAAGAGATATATCAAACAGAGACTTGGATTTAGCAAAGATAAGACATATCGCAAAGGTGAGACAGAATAATTTGGAAGATGATATATTGAGTATACCACAGATGCAGAAACTAATAAACTATGCAAAGAAACAAAAACCTAAACTTCCACCTGAATCAGTATCAATGATAGAGGACTTCTTTGTAAAACTTAGAGGGTATGAACAGAAGGAAGAATCATTAGCAATAGATATGAGAGGGTTTGAAGGACTGATAAGATTGGCAACTGCCCATGCAAAATTAAGACTGTGTGATATTATAGAGAAAGAGGATATTGAAGAAGCCATAAGATTGTATAGATATTCTTTGGAAACATTTGGAATGAAAACTAGAGAGGAACAACAAGCAGGGTTAGTTCCTGAACATCTTAACAGAGAACAATTTGTCATAAAGACGATAAGAGAGAATACTGAAGAAGATGGGTATTTTGATCCTGTTATTGTAATAGATGAATTATCAAAAGATACAAAGAAGTTTAAAACCGATATGGCAGCAGAGAGACACATAGAGATCATGCACAAGCATGGCTTATTAATACAGGCTAATGGTAGATACAAGTACGTGCCAAGATGAAAAACTCAAAAGATGATGAATTTGAAACACCGACTGAATTATATCTTAAACTATGTAATAAGTATAACATCTTTCCAAAGTTAGACGTTGCAGCAAATGAAACAAACAAACTATGTGATAAGTTTTGTATAGATGGCTTGAGGGAATCATGGAGTGAAGATGTTTGGTGTAATCCACCACACAGTAAAACAGGCAAGTTTGTTGAAAAAGCATACAATGAATGGGGATTTGGAAATATAAACATACTCATGATCATACCTGCAAATACAGTATCATCAAAGTTTTGGCACAAGTATATTGAGGGTATTGCAGAATATCATGCACAACCACAGGGAAGAATTAGATTTAACAAGAATAAAAAACCTACAGAGTTTCAAGCTAGGAACGCATACATGGTGGTGGTTTGGCGTGTCAGAAGGTAGAACTTGTAAGTTCTGTGGACAGCGAGGATTGGAATGGGATCAAGCATATCACTCACGTACAGGTAGATGGAGACTTGAGAAACATAGTGGTTGTATGAAATCAAATCTAAGATATGGAAATGAAAGATGCTCTGCTTGCAAATGGAATGGTAATAAAGTGTGTGATTGGAATGATGAGTATGGACACATTGCACGAATTTAAGTTTATTAAGTAAACGTTTCGCTGTAAATTATTGGAAGAAAAGAAAAAGGTAATTGTTATTTATGGAGAGGGATTCTCATCTGATGAAATTGAAAAGATGAAAGAGTTATTGCATAATACTTTTGATACATGGAATGACACTACAATATTGATAACGAATAAAAAACACAAAGTACAAACTTTAGGAGATTTTGAAATGCAACAAATGTTTGGAGATAAATATGAGGAGTCTTAACAAAGCAGAGATACAGGCAAGGTTTGACCGTAGAAACAAACTTCATGATTTTGAAGTAGATGCTTTGTTTGATGTAAAAAATTTAAAACCCATACAGTATAGATACCTGGAAAAAGGAGTCCGTTATCAATGGATATGGGATATAGAGACATCTGACTTTAATCCTTTGGGAAACTTTATCATAGGATATTGTGGAATTATGAGGGATATTCTCACAGGAAAGACTGAAAGCTATGAGGATAATATAACAAAGAAAGATATAAAGTCAGCAGTAGAGAATGACTCATTTGACTTTGATCGAAGATTACTTCAAACTCTTGGGTGGAATATTAAACAATGTGATCAGGCAGTAGGACACTATTCAACAAAGTTTGATATGCCTTTCTTTAGAACCAGGTGTTTGCTTACCGAGCAGTATGATTTGATACCTGATTATAGTGAAGTTACACAGGGAGATACTTGGAGATATATGAAAACAAGTATGAAGGCACCACGTAATACTTTGATGAACCTATCACTATATACAAAGACACCCAATCAAAAGACTCATGTAAGCATGGAACATTGGAAAAGGATATACTTTAGTTCAAATCCAAAGTGGGAGAAAAGCATGAGTTACATAATGGATCATTGCAGAAAAGACGTGGCTATGACATTAAGAGCTGTGAAGAAGATAGAGGGATTTAATAATATAGGAAGGACTTTGGTGTGATTTTAACTTCAGATAAAACTACATAATGAAAATGGTGTATGGTGTTGAAGTCAGATATAAAAATAAAATGTAGTGAGAATAGAGGAATATATCATAGTGAGACTGAACGTGCATTAGTATTTGTTTTAAACCATGAATCACTTGATGATCTGTATGCAACTATAACACATGAAACATTACATCATGCAATAGAACAAACAGAAGAAGATATAGATACAGAGCAGGAAGAAGATTTAATATATCATATACAATGGGCAGATGAATGGCTAACATAATTTGGAATAAGTTCTGGGATTGGTATGAGAAACAGCTCAAAGGTTCGTTAATCTTTTTGTTAGTAATACATATAGTTCAGATACCACACATGGCATGGAACGCTGATATGTATTTTGAGATGGGCAACATTTCAAGAATACACCCAATAATAGATTTCATGTTATACGGTGTTGACTTGGTTGAACTTCTTAGTTTGGCTACGGTGATAAGTTTGATATACACACATGGTATAAGACACAAGTTAAAATAAATGTCTAACAAAAACTATGTTCGTGGTAGAGCATTTGAATACTCTGTAATGGCGTTCTTTAGAAAGAGAGGATATTATTGTCTTAGGGCTTATGGAAGCAAGGGGTTGTATGACGTTATAGCAATACCACCAAAACATAAAACAGGTATATTCAACTATCCATTGTTAATCCAGGCAAAGTTAAATGGATATGTTCCACCAAAGGAACGAGCAAAGTTGGAAGATGAAAAGTGGCAAGGCATGGTTTTAATAGCATTTAAGGGTGAGAACAAGCGTATTGCATTTAGAACTAATAGTGGAGAAAGGATTATATTAAAGGTATTCGATTTACTAGACAGAGATGACAATGGAAAACACTATAGTCGATAAGACAACAACAGTAAAAACTGCTGAACCACTTCATCTGAAGTTAGAAAGGTTTGCAAAGTTCTCTAAGATTTCAATGACTTTGAACTTAGATCCAAACAATCCTATAACATTAGATCAGATGATACTTCCTGTTCAGAACTCTAATACCAAGTTTGCTGTTGAAGCCTTTAAAACATTATGTGTTGAGCAATTAGGTGCAACCATTACAGATGATAATGGTGAAACTGTCAAAACATTAAAGAGTGATGAACTTGTTGCTATTCGACAAAAACAATCCTGACCAGGCTTACCACACGAAAGAAAGACCATGCCCTAGAGGGTGTGGCACTCTTATATATTTTGAATCTAGGTTTGGCGAGAATGGTATAATTATCACAAAAGATGGCAAGATGCCTAATGGTATATTCGGAAAGGAAAACAATGTAAAGTGGTTTTGGATAGAAAGTCTAAGTAAAAGCGAACACTTATTAAATGGTATATGCAAGAGGATTAAGATGACAGCGAATTATAAAACAATGGAATCTAAATATCCTGCAACTTGTTTTAGTTGTAACCAAAAGATTGCAGCAGGTGATAAGATCAACTACTATCCTGACAACGCTAAAGGACAGCAGGTATCACACCCAGATTGTAGTCAACAGGGAACACTAAATGCAACTGAAAAAGTTCCAAAAACTGAATCAGGTTCAGTAAATTGGGAGACAGTCACACCTGAAATATTGAAGCGTTGGCAAACCACAATAGACACAGAGTCGGCAGCAGAGGCAGTAGCAGTACATATTGTTAAAGAACTGCACCCAAGTTTAAGCCAACATTCACAAACATTTGGAATGATTGTTTCTGCCAAAGAGGACAAGTTGATACAGATTCGTAAACTCGAAATGTTAAGTGGTATTGCTAGAGTCTTAGAACTTAAAGCATAGTTTAAGGCTTATAAATACCACTTTTCTTTTTTATCTCATGGTATATAAACATGACGATACTGAAAGAATAATAAGCGAACTAAAAGAATTAGCAGATAAACCAAAGAATGTCATAAAGGATAAGATATTAGAATTGGCTAAGCATTATGAGGAAGGCATAAATGAAAACAATCCTTTGATAATATCAAAGATTAAAAGTGTAAAAGCAAAGTCAAAGAAATACAATGATGATGCTTCAGTAAAGGATATTGCTGCACTAATAAACCATGTAAGAGAGACTAATTTTGATATGGTTTCATATTCCTGGTTATACAAACTATTACCTGATAAGTATAAGCATAAGGAATCACATGAGAATGAGGACTTTATATCACCTGATGATATTTCAACAAAGAATCTATATATGATCAAAGATGAATTGATACGAAAAATAAAGGATATGGATCGTGGTCCTGCACAGGACATCAAGGTAAAAGAAACTAAAGAAGATATAGACAGATATAACTTTGAGTGCTTTATAGCAGGTGAGTTGGCTAAATTAGCATTAAAGATGGAGAAAGATCATAAGGAAAAACATGATTCAAAGTTATGTTCAAAGGTTTCAAAGCACGTTAAGAGTGCTAGAGATGGAAGGTTTGCAACACCACAAATGGCTTATGAAGCTATGATAGTTGCCTGTAATAGTACAACATCTTTGGCTAACGTTGTTGAAGGCGAATGGGGTTTTAAAACCAGGTGGGAGATAGAGGAAGATGAGAAGAATTGCAGAGAGTGCAGAGATCCTGTAGAGTGTAAAGCTACAAAGTGTAATCATGTATGCCATAAAGTTGTAAAGCCAATGACAACAAAGGGGTTGAAATTTGCTATTAACACCAATGAAACATTAAAGGCATTAGATGATCAGATGAAAAAGATGATGAATGATGATTGGAGTGATTTATGTCCATTTGCAAAGATACTATTAAAGAATCCAAAGATAGACAGGTATGTTAAGAACGCTTCAAAGAAGCGTATTATAGCAGCACATAT
>VTLG01005880.1_pt1 | contig 33654 bp, 45 predicted proteins | sample 4694571 | NCBI WGS metagenome assembly VTLG01 (sample SAMN12604809, study PRJNA352737) | marine metagenome | biome: ENVO:00000447; feature: ENVO:00000209|ENVO:00000569|ENVO:01000036; material: ENVO:00002151; isolation source: viral sequences binned using virsorter ...
CGTGCTGGCGCAATAAGCATTACATAATGGTCATAATCCCTTGTTTATTAGGTATTTTAGCGTGTTTTCGATACAAAAAGCGTCATTATTGAGCCTCTATATAATGCCTCCTAGTATTGAATATAGCGTACTAGCTAAACTATGATTGCCCAAACCCGCTGGCTGTAGCCATCTGAGCGATATAAGAGGATAGGGTGAGACGTGGGTTAGCTGAGACGTGATCGCTCGTCGGCATCATTTTGTAGTAGTATGATTTTGTGCGGCGCGTTCCACATAGTGTCCAATAGCTTCGAGCGTTTCTTTTTGCCCATATAAAGATAACACATACCACATGGTCCGTTTGCTACAATGCCATTTTTATCTATTGACGAAACTATATATTTTCCCCTGTCTGTAAAATAATGTTTATCACCGCTCTCATTAATATAGTAAGTACCGCTCCCACCAACTACACGAATCAAATCGCCCTTCTTTAGTGTCGTAAAATCTTCTACTTGTGTCTTTTTAGGGCCGCGCCTAGCCTTCTTCATTTTAAAAGCTGTGCCACAATTCTTACACTCGAATGCGCGTACACCATTTATCTCATCACAACTACTACATATCTTCTGACCGGGCCTTGCTTTCATTATTTAATTATTCTCCTATTTTGGCTGACTGTGGCTATCGTGGCGATGTTGGTAGATAGAGTAATACAAAAAAACGGTCTTGAAGCGCCTGATCACTCGTGTGAGAACCGTTAGAAACTCAACTTTATTGGATCAGAAAATAACGCTTTGAGAGTACTGCCTACTCGTGTGGGGAGCGTTAGAACCCAACTTTATTGAGGCAGTCTACTTATTATACTCTATGTATCGTCATTGTCAAGGGCGAATCTTCACTGTTTCTGAAAAAAATCGGAATTTGGCTGGCTGTACGACATTGGACGACAGGCAAGGATGGGGTGGGACACACCAGTCTGGTCATCCTATCTTAACATGGGCGTCCACCATTCATTATACCATATGTATCGGCACATGTCAACCAGAATCTTTAGTCTTTTTTTGGCACAATATTTGCACTGGGAAATTGACATAAGTTGTTGGTATCAAAGGAGTTACGACGACGGCGCCGGGGGCGCGTCGCCCTAAGTCGTTACGCCACAAGGGTTTACGTCAATCTGGATCATTTATAAGCCAGTACGATATAACAAACAATCCGCATAAGCATAATAATTGTATCATGTCAAGCCCTATATATAAAAACGAGGACGATTAGGATAAAAATATCCCAACCGCCCCCGCCCACACAACGAAAGGGTTTACGCTACGAGTTCGAGAACCATGCTCTCCGCTTTGCGGACGTTGGCATCTCGTGAAGCTCTCAGGATTCTATCGAAGTCAGATTTAAAACCCTTCTTCGATTGAGCATCATGCTGTACATATCCCTGCACAGCGTTGAACGCCTCCCAAGCTGAAACCTCAAACGTGTCTGTCATGCGATCACGACCCGTGCGAAACCGTTCACTTTGCAACCGCTTGAAGATAGCTTCAGTGCGATCACGGTGAACCGTCACGGCTCGCTTGCTTGCATCCCCTTCAGGTTGAGGATAAATTTCATTGAGGAAATCTACCATCTGCACCGTTGAGGATTCCAAGTGCATGATTACATCAGACAAACCATTCCAAGAATCCTTCAGAGTGTTGAAGGTGGAAATCAGTTCATCCATGTATCCACGCAAGCCAGACGTATGACGGATGGAAACGGTTGTCCCGCTTACCTGTCGCATCATAGCGAGATTCTGACACGCATCACGATAGTAACCCATCGTAGCGGCAAAAGCCCGACCATCATAACCAGCGTTGACAATCACGCGAGGCCAAACGTTATCGCGTTGACCAAACACTGCTAATCGGTCATGCTTGGTTGGTTGGATCGACACATAATGACCATCACGAAAATGGCAATTGACATCGATCTCACCATCAAACGCTTCCGATGCAGCGTCACACAATGCGACAACGTCATCAGTTTGGTGAGGAACGTAACGAGAAGTTACAGACCCTTTGCCTACAACGTCCTCAGTGTCGGACCTGAACATTGCATACCACGGAGTACGCATCCCATCAGGCCCACTCAGTGGGAATTTATCAACCGTAAAATTGAACGCCTCTTGAATTTTCTCAGTGACATTCTTACTTGCAACTTGCATCTCTAAACCCTTTCAAAAAGTAAACTCTTGCAACATCTTCATTGTACCATATCGATGGCCAATGTCAATCATTTTCTGGCGGAAACATTCTATCCCAACAGGTATCGCAAGTGCCCGAAATGAGCAACTCGCGTTCGCCCTCTGTCAGTGTGGGTAATGCCACCTGAATCAGCTCGCCCTCTTGCCAATCAATCCAGCCTCTTGTTGGGGCGTCGATATCGTGGAGCGTTCCACAGTGGCGACAAGCGGTGGAAATTGTAGTCGTTTCTGGTATCATCTTTTCATCCTTTCGTTGTGATTACTCCCCCATTATATAGTATATATCGGCATTGTCAACCCCTGAGCTTTAATAATTCCCAAAGTTTTTATGATTGGCGTAAGTCGTTGTCCCTAAAAGACTTACGACGACGCGGCCGGGGCACCGTCGCCCTAACCCCTTGCGGGGAAAGGACTTAGGAAAAGGGACCGTGCCAATCCCACGCGAGCGGCCTCGGTAGGTCATCGCCGCGCGGGAAAGGCACACGCATGACAGGCGCGCTTGCCCCTAGATGAACGGAGCCACCAAGGAACCCACAAACGGAATTTTTACCTTCCATTTTGCACGCTCCAAGTAGAACGCCCGTGTACCCTTGCGGGTTTTCACCGTGGCGAGATTCTTGGAACGGTCAAAAATACCATTCCAAAGATCGTCGATCCGGTATCCGCTCGGAAGCGAAACGGGGTCTTTCTTGGTGTTCCGCACAGATTCTACAACGCCCCAGCGGAATTTCCCACCGTCAACAGGCTGTTTGTAGTTCATCAAAATCAGACTTTTCATTTTAGTAACCTTTAGTGTTCTTGTCAATAAATGTGTGTAGCGTAGCAAATAGGATTGAGTAGATTATCAGTTGGATCATTTCCTCTCCGGGGTTGGTTTTCATCTATTATACCATAATTTCTCCGTAAGTCAACTCAGGTTTTTTCTTTCTGCTGTAGCTACCTTTGCCTTTCAGGGTTTTCAATGCTTGTGCTGCTTCTGTTCCTTTTGGCTGTGTGCCATGAATCAGCAACGCAAAGTCTTTATGTGCTAGGCTAGGTCTTGCAGCATGAGAATCATCGTGATCAATTTCTAAACCGTTAGCGTCCGCTTCGCTAAAAATTACCTTTGCGGATCGTAGGCTATGCGTGTCGATCATATTATCGTCACGACCGCCATAGCTTGCAGTCAAAACAAGATTATCGGGAACATCGTCCCGGTTGTTGGCCCAATAGCGTAGGCTCTTGGTGTAGGCATAGAATAGGATTCCGGCATATTTATTTGCCAGACGAATCCATGCCTTGAAATAGTTTTCGTTGAAAAAGTCGCCAGCAACGTGAATCCGAACAATACCGGTATCACTTGGAATCGACTCATAGAGACGGAAGTACATCATATCAGCATCATCCTTGTGGGCTTTCAAGGCATCATAATTATGCTGGCGAAGATTGTACACGTTAGTATACTGGACTTCCTGACTGGCCGAAAAACACCTGAATTGTGTGTGTGGCCCGTCCTTGATTGTTCGCTTGCCGTTTTCATCGGCCACGGCTTTGGATAGGCAATCGTGGGCGAACGGGCAAGAGTGCCCACTGAGAAGATCTAGCGAGTAGATTTTACGCTTGCCACCATCAAGATATGGCTGCAATTCTTCGACGTTTTTCAGGGCTTCAATCTTCGCGTTTGCTTTTGAGAACTTCAACATTTGCTCGCTCCGTTGTGTGTGTGATACTCTCTCATTATACTATATTTATCGGCGTTGTCAACCCTAAACTTTAATCTTTTTCGCTGACTCAGCCCATGCCGCCCAATCCTTTTGGATTAGGTGATACGCTGCCAACCCTACTTCTCTCCACCCTTGCGGGCTTGTGGGCGTGATTGGTCTTACCTTGCGGCTATGACGCCCCGTTATCAGAATGTGCTGCCGGAGGCGAGATTCGAACTCGCAACTCTCGTTTTTTCACCACAATCGGTTGACTAGTCCCAATTGCTTACGATTGTCGGGGTAGTCACCCCCATCAGATCGATGGTAAACCCTTTGAGCGGGATAGCCAGTTTCCCCACTCCGGCATAATGTTTTCTTTCCCCTATTATATATTATATCGGCTATTTGTCAAGGGGTTCTTGAGATAATTCTAGAAGTTTTTTATGATTGTCGTAAGTCGTTTGGTGGTAAGGAGTTACGGCGACGGGGCGGGGGTTCCGTCGTCCTAAACCCTTACGGGGTCAGGGCTTACGAAAAGCATCCAAACCCATAAGGCTCAAGGTCATCACCGCTACACTACACGCAAAATACAAATTCGTCTCGTACATTATGTCCATCCCGTGAAAAATACTGAAACAACAATCCATGCCCACAAGGCAACTCTTTCCATAATAATACTCATTCCTCTTCACTCTCCATCTTTTTGTAAGACAAATTAAATGCGAGTACATCCCCGCATACCTCATCACACCACACATCTACCCATTGGGCTTCGTCAACGTATTGGTCGTATGGCAGTGATGACAATAGCCAGTGGTCTGTCTCATAGGGGTTGTAGTGTACTTTGTCCCAACCAAAGTCGAGAAGCTCAAGCGACCTACGAGCACTAACCACATAGCCCTCAATAAACGCATGCACGTTTTTTTTCTTTTCATTTCGGACCCTCCGTTGTCCTGCTTCTGAAACGATAAATTTACAATCCTTTAGCACCACATTTGTGGCGTGACATTTTACTTTATTCCCTTGTTTTACGCTCACACATTTGTTGTTGAGATTCCTGTACACACGAACCTTTTTGGTTGGGTCAATGTGCTCCAATACTTCATGGCTCTTCTCGACTCTCGGCTTGCTCATGCTCGCATCCTTGTGTGGGTGTTGTGTCATATACTTGATTCTACATTATATATCGTCAAAGTCAAGCATAAAACTTTAGCAAATAACGATTATTTTATAATTGGCATAACATGTTGGTAGATAAGGACTTACGGCGACAGAGGGGCGGCGGCGTCGTCCTAAGTCGTTACCCAGTAAGGAGTTATGATAAGCGAGGCTGATGGGATTTGAACCCACAACCACCGGATAGACAATCCGGTACTCTGCCAATTGAGCTACAGCCCCAAAAATAAAAAGGGAGGGAGGCGAACGGACCCCCCTCCCCCCACACAACACGAAAGGGTCGCTACAGTGACGCGACACACTTCGACAGGGACAGTGAGCGAATCTGTCCGCTGTCCTCTTGGACGGTAATACCCCGTCCACTTGGCCCTGTGAACGATGCCAGTTTGACACCATCAACGTTCCGCAGGACATTCTTGTTTCCCCCAGTGGGGTAAAGCGTATGAATACGACGCCCGTTACGCTTTTGATAAAGACTAGTCAACATAAATTAGCTCCTCTGCTTTAGAAAAAGGAATTGTGTGTACGCCTTCTGGCGTGCTTACTTTAACACCATCAGTCAGGATGGCGACAACTGTTCCGCACGAAAGTTCTGTGCCAACGCGGATAATTGGCTCTTGTGATTTACTCGTCTTCATTTTCCATCTGGGCTTTAGCCCGCTCCTCCTCAATTTCTGCGATCCTTTTGCTCAATCGGGTTACGAGATTTCGCAGTTGAGTCTCGTCTGCCTGAAACGTCACTTCATCCTTGCCAAACTCCAAGTCGACGGTTCCGTCATATTTGACCCAACAACCGCTCAACCGTCCAGCCTCTACCGTTTGTGAAACTTTCATTTCGCTCTCCTAAAAATGTTGTGCGGGATTCAGTGGCTCTTAACCCTAGCCCGTTGGCTCCAGTACCCGTGTCGTGTAAGATGACCAGTTTATCCGCTGGCCTCGGTTTGTCTTATACTACCATTATACTATAATTATCGGCATTGTCAAGCGGAAACTTCAGCTTTTTCTGCGATTTCCAAAACAATTTCCGTTTCCTTGGCCAGATCACTATCCTTCTGGACGTAGATGCTGCCACTGATATCGTTGCCGATGGGTGACGTGAATCGGATTGTGTTCTTTGTCTCTTTGTCCTTAGCGAATGTAACGCTCATTTTCTCATCCTTCATAATTAAACTTCCTCTTGCCATGCACTACGCTGTGCTTGGCGTGTACGTTTCCGTTTGGGCCGGTTGTCGTGTGCCCCACTACCCGTTGTATGTGGGGTGTGTCCCTTCCTCACCTTCCCCACTTTGATCGTGAGGGTGATCGTCTCTTTTTTTCGCCCCATCTCTCATCCTCTCGTCGTACTCTCTGATTGCCTTCCACATCTCTTCCCATTCCCATTGGCTTGTGCTCATACTTCTATTATACTCTATTTATCGGCTTTGTCAAGGGGACTCTTTAATTAATTTCGGCTTTTTTCGCTGACCGCTGGCTGTTCCGTTATCGGCTTATCCGGCTGGATCAGGAGAGACAGCAGGATGGGAAGCCATGACCATCTTTTCACCCTTCACTCTAGGAGGCTTTGACTGGGCTGCTGTGCTCTTCCATTCTACTATATATATCGGCAATGTCAAGGGGTGCTCTTTAGCTTTTCTGAAAGTTTTTATGATTGCCCTAAGTCGTTGGCATCAAAGGGTTTACGGCGATGCCGCCCCGCCCCCGTCGCCCTAAGTCTATGCCACCACAGGACTTACATCATTAAGCCGCTCACAATCACCCCAAGAATCAGCGCCACGATACAGCACAGCGCCGCTTTAATTTCTTCACTCTTAATTACCATTGTGGTTCCCTTCTTGCTACGTATATAATATAACAAATTCCTGCAACCGATAACAATAACCACCATGGCGACATTATTTATCCCTCTCTTCTTTTTTCCATGTAGCTTTATCACAGTAGGACCAACCACTATCGACCAATTTTCTAAGGGCCTTGCGGTCAGCCGCTGTGGAATCTTTGACTCGCTTAAACTCTTTACCTTTGCGTAGCGTTTTCATTCGTAGTACTCCATTGCTTCACATTGTTCATCAGTTGCCATTGCAACGTCAGCCGGATGAAACCCAAACGGGACATTCTCAACACACCAATCAGGAAACTCATTAGGTGTTACATGCTTGGGAACTCTCAGAACCAAAACTGAATTGGTTAGGGTTCGCTCGCACCTGCACAGCATGTTGAGACCTTCGGGCAAATCTTGATAATCATTCATTCTATTGCTCCAGCAAATCGTCTTCGTTAATTTCAATATCGGGACAAGCCGAACAGAAAGCCATTTCATTTTTATACAATTGCAATTCGTTACGGTGTCCGTCATACTCAAACGAACCACTTTCCTCGAATTGCTTTCGATAGTTTTCAATGTTCTCAGCTTTCAACGCTTTCAGCTTTCGGTGATCGGTCAAACCGTCACGCTTGTCACACATCTTTTCAAGACGTGCAAGAGTGCGACCACCACGAACGTTGTCATGCAACTCTTCAGGCAACCAGCCATTCGGAACAACCAAACATTCTTTGATTGCTGTTTCCAACTCTTTGACCAAACGACCGCCAACTGTGTTCTCAAATTTGTAGCTCATAATTTTCCTCTCGTGTGTGTTTCGTATACCTGATTTTACCATATGGTCAATCATATGTCAAGCACTAAATTGTAACTTCTTTGGCTTCCATCTCAACGCCTTGCGTACAGTACGCCTTGGACACGCTGGTTGAAAACTGACCCACAAAAACATGGGCGACCACTTTGCCATCGATTGTGATCACGATGCTTGTCCGTGGGTCATTGTCGCCGGGGCTGGGGATTACGATTTCGTCGGCTGTCTGTTTCATGTTCTTTCCTTTGTGTTATGTTGTTGTCTCTATTATACATTTATCGGCACAAATGTCAAGTGAAATCCACACAAAATCCAAAAGATTCCCAAAAATAACGAAATAGTTGTAAGTACTTGGTATGAAAGGGGTTAGGGCGACGAGGCCCCGGCCCCGTCGTTCTAAGTGCTTGCCACGTCAGGACTTACGACGATCTTGCTTGCTGCGTTGATAAAATCAAGCACGCCCTGAGCGTCGAGCCAGCCGCACACGTCGTCATACTCGCCAGTGAAGCCCGGCACGGCGACCCAGTTGCAACTGCTGTCAGTCGCGTAGGCGGCACACTCGGCCTGATCAGCCTCCCAGTGCTCGCGGTTTGCTGCTGCCTCAGTGGGTGCATCGAGCGAGGCAAAGCGTCGGTCGCAGTAATTGCCCGGACCAAACTGAACGGAAACCGTCACGCCGTTCGGCAAATCCATGTGAAAACCCTTGCCCTCAGTAATTCGCATCGTCATGTTTTTTTCTCTCATCTAAAAAGTTTGGGTCGGCCCCGGATCTTGGGGAGCTTGTCACCCGTGTGTTTGGGGCGGTTTTGAATAGACCGCCAACTATGCCAGCGACTTGGGCTGGGCTTGCGGGTCATGCCCTACCAGTCGCACGAGTCGTATTGCCCGTGGTCCCAGTCGTCTCCACCCATGTAATCCTGCCATTCATCATACTCGGACGGTTGCCCGTCATCCTCATGCAGGTCGAGGGGCCAATCGTCGCCGTTCAGCATTGTCAGTTCTGGATCGGCGGGTTCTTCCTGCTCGGGGAGGTAATCGTCCATGAAAGGCTTGCTGCGTTCGATGCTCATTTCGTTTCCTTCGCGTTCGTGGTTGTGACTTGTCATGATCTTATTATACTATAATCATCGGCGTTGTCAAGCGGAAACTTGAATTATTTTGAATTATTTTCCCCAAGGATGTTGCATGGCATCCGAGACCCCAAGCACAATGATGGGAACAATAACAGCGGACAACATTGAAAAGGCGATAACATCTAACATTACAGATTCCCCAAAAGACCTTCGTAGATAATTGCGATCAGTGCGACTAGTGCGAATTCGGACATTTTTTGCCTCCTTCAGTTCCGTTCTCTTTCTTCCAAGCTTCCCATCGCGCTCGACGGGCTTCCCACATACGGGAGGTTGCTTCTCTGGTTTTCTCTGCTTGCTCTTGGCTTGTCATCTTGTTGTCTTTCATACTCCCCATTATAGTATATTATCGGCATTTGTCAACCCCCATCTTGAGAAAAAAAGAAAGTTTTTTGAAATCTCTCTAAGTCGTTATACAGTAAGGGTTTACGACGACGCCGCCGCCCCCCTGTCGCCCTAAGTCTTTATATAGCAACGCTTTATGTCGATCTGGCTGGCTGACTATGCATGGCCGCTTAGGCGTATGGTTAGGCTAATACGGCCACCTGCATACCATTGCATCCGGCGCCCACTCTTCCTCCACCTCATCAGCCCATCCCCACTGTGGAGGGGGAAGCAGATCACTCAGGTCATCGGTACGGTGTAGGATGTACGGCTCAAGCTCGGGCATCCATACGCTACCCATCTCAGTAGCATCACCTACCACTAGGGCAAACGCATACCCATCCTCATCCGCTGCCTCTATAATGTAGTACTCCCAATGGTTGGCCAGCATCAAGTGCTCAACCACGTTGGCCTTTGTTCCGTGTGCGTTGACTATCTGTCGCATGTACTCTCTCCTCTGTGCTCTAGGCGTGTGGGTGGGGTGATACACTACGCTTACGATGCGTAATAATCTAGATCCCTATCATCATCGTACTGTGTTTGACTCAGGATGTACTCTTCATATTCATCCTGCCAACCATCATCATAGTTGTCCTCATCATCGGACGCAAGCTGCAACTCTGCGTTGATCAACTCAAACTCATCAACATGCAGATCATCACGGTAATCATGATGGGCGAGAGCCTCTCTCATCTCATACTCATTGCATGCGGCCAACTCATCACTGTGGATCTCGAAGTCGAAAGAACTCATTGTGTTTTCCTTAGTGTGTGAATGTTACTCTGTAATTGTACCATACTGAACGTGTATGTCAAGCCCAAGCCGGGGCGAATGGATTACCGATTCCGGGGCAACCTTCATTCACCCATTCCACAGCGTGGGCGTGAACCTCATCAAGGGGAATGTATGGCGACACCTTCAACGGGCCAGCTTCCCCACGGGGATCGATCACAATGCATACGAGCTTGCGTACTGCAATGCGGCCATCGGGGTCAATCTCATCGATCTGGTCGATGGTGATTGTGTGCCCGTTGTATTCTCTGTTGATCATGTTCGTTGTGATGTTCATTCTGTTTTCCTTAGTGTGTTACTTGTACTGTGATGCGAGTGCATCAATCAACTCATCCTCATCAACCATGAGATCAAACGTATGATCCCCAATGGTTACGCTCAACACTGTCTTTCCAATTGGCCTCGCGTCGTGTTGGTCAAGGGTTTCAACTTTTGCATTTTCGATTGTGATCATTGTTCTTTCCTTACTAGATTTTACCATATGGATTGACGATTGTCAACCCCTTCACTTAGCTGTCGAGTTCAACAACTGCTTTGAAAACTGAAAGAGTAACAATGATTTTGAAGATGATGAGAAGCATGTTTGTTTCCTTGTGTTGTTGTTTGTATGCCCCCATTATATATACTTATCGACATTTGTCAAGCCCCACATAAAGAAAATCCAAAAAGAAATCGGAAATAATTCTAGATTGACATAAGTCGTTTACACATAAGGGTTTACGACGACGCGGCGGGGAATCTGTCGTCCTAAGTCGTTATAGGTCAACAACTTACGTAAATATGAGGGGGTAGTTTTATCTTCACGGTTTTTTTGCCGTTTCGGCATGAAAATAGCAAGGGTGGTTGTCTCACAACACGGACACTTCTCAGGGGTGTCTTAGCTAAACTACATAGGTAAGGCCCCATATGTAATCATCCTCTTGATCCTCCTCGGGGCGCACCAAGACCATTTATACCTGTGAAGATAAGATACAGGTAACAAGCTGCGGTAGTGAGCAGTCAGGTCTTTTTCGCTCTCAGTCTCTCAATGCTATCAGCCACTCAATGCTTCACAGGTCTAGGTTGGTTGGCACCAGCGCCTAGAATTTTTCTTGCCTGACCTTGGAACCCTTGTAAGCTCGCCAGTCACTCACTAAACCAGATGGACTAAGGTGAGACTTCAGCCCAATTATTCACTTTGTACAAATATTTACTGATTTTTGGACACTTTGCAGCCATTGTCCGTTGTATTATAGTCATTCTGCCCCGATTTCCCAGATTCATTTTGGAAAATATCGCCCTCCAGTGTATTATATAGAGGCACTTACTCTTACTTATTACAAAATTATGGAAAAATCTCATGGGAACCAAAGATAACAAAGACAAACCAGCTCAATGCGAGTCGATCCTGCACTGCAAAGCCACTGCCGCCCTCAATGCGGCTGTAAAGGCGGAACTAGAGGAAGAGGACAAACCCTTAAAGGAACTTTTGGCAGATGAAGATCAAAAATAACTACTTTGCAGTTAGTCCCGCGCGGTACGAAGCAGCAAATGATAAGATTTACCTCCTCCCCGTCGAGAAGATGGAGTCTGCTTGCAGCATATTGCACAGGTTTTGGAAAGAAGACCAAGGTGTTCTCGCCCAGATACCTAAAAATACGAATTTCTTCTATACAATAGAAGAATTTAACAGTTGCAAGCTAGACAGAGACTTAATTTCTTATGAAAGAGGTATTGGATGCCGTAAAGGTACTAGCAAACATCCATTTTTACAAAGATTAGTTTCTTTTGAGCAGAGAATAGACCACAGGCCCTGCCTTGGCAAAACACGAGACGGTTTTACAATCTATGAAGATGGCACTTATCTTATCGTTGGCACCTATTTGCCCTCTGCTTTTCTAGATTATTGCCATATAGCCCACTCAACGGTCTGCACAACCAATCCCGGCAGACCAGAACCCGTTCATATCGAGCCAAATTCTCTTCTAGGCCGAACGGATGATGACATTCAGTCAATAAACCGAGAAGAACTCGGTTTGATACTAGGTCACGAGCACTTGGTTGGCTCTCTTGCTAAAACCACAGCCCCAATTCTGGTTGGCTCCGCTTATTTCGAGCTTTTAGGCAAGAATTCCATTATTTCTTCCGACCAATTCGTCTGCAAGCCCCTCTCAAGACGCCCTCGTAATAAAGAACGAGGTAGTATCATCTTTAACGACAAGGAAAATCGGTTTGAAGGATTCGATGGGACCAAATGGAGGCCCCTGAAATGGGCAGATGAGTAATTTATCACTAATTTTTACAAAATTTCCTTATAAGGAACCCCATAATGCTAACTTTATCTCGTAGAAGCTTTTTATCGGTCGGTGGTTTCGGTGTTTTAACGATGCCACAGGTTATGTACGCCCAAGATCAAAACAAGACGAGCCACAAAGCCATTATTAACATCTTTTTAGGTGGTGGACCACCTCATCAAGACATGTGGGACATAAAAACACAAGCGCCCTCGGAAATTCGGGGTCCATTTCAACCAATTGCCACTCCAGTACCGGGAATCCAAATTGGGGAGGCTTTTCCCAAGATTGCATCTATGTTTGACAAGTTTACGGCGATTCGATCCGTAGTGGGTTCAGACGGAGGGCATGATGGGCACCAGTGTATGACAGGATGGAGTCGCAGGGAAGTAGTCTCTGGGACGACGTATCCCGCGATTGGGGCGGCTGCCTCTAAGATTCTGGGTCCAGTTGACAGGTCTATCCCGGTAGCGGTGGGTCTTGCTGAGCCAACGAGCCATATGCCTTGGTCTGAGGCTGGTGGGGCTGGTTACTTGGGTGAAACTCATAAACCATTTAAACCAAATGGGGAAATGATGAAGGATTTGAAGCTAACCCTTGATGTTGATAGATTCAGAAGTAGAAAGGAGCTGCTGTCGGGGTTTGCTAGCGTTAAGAAGGGTATTGATAGGGCGGTTGTTGATGATTTATTCATCGAGGAAGCATTTGGGGTCTTAACATCAAGCTCATTAGTAGATGCGTTAGATTTATCCCAAGAGGACGAGAAAGTAAGAGAGCGATATGGAAATGGCAAGCCATTCAAGTACCAATATGATGGGGCACCAACTGTTAATGAGCATGTACTCATGGCTCGACGATTAGTTGAGGCTGGGGCACGCTCTGTTTCATTATCCTACGGGAGATGGGACAGTCATGGGGCCAACTTTGATCTTGTGAGGGATCATGGGGGTAAGCTGGATCAATGTGTTTCGGCTTTAGTGGAAGATCTAGATGAAAGAGGAATGTTGGATGATGTCATGGTAGTTGTGTGGGGTGAGTTTGGACGGACACCCAAGATTAATAAGGGGGCTGGCAGAGACCATTGGCCACAAGTATCATGCGCATTATTAGCCGGTGGTGGCTTTAAGCATGGTCAGGTTATTGGCTCAACGACTAGACTTGGAGAAGTTCCTGAGTCAAGGCCAGTCCATATACAGGAAATCTGCGCTACGATGTACGCTGCTTTGGGCATCGACACGATGTCCACTACTCTACTAGATAGAACCGGAAGACCTCAATATCTTCTGGACCACAGAAATCCATTAAAGGAATTAATCTAATGAAGTTACTACAAGCGATACTTGTCTTTGGGCTGATAGGTTTTCTTTGTGCGGACCTTGCTGTGAATATTGAGAACAACAAGGTTATGAAAAGAATTGAGGAAGCTAAAGCATCCGAAAACTTAGACCAAGCTATTTTACAGAACTTAAACCAAATAAATGGAATAGGAATTCAACAGAGATCGGTTTTGATGCAAAGGATTCTAGGCTTAGAGCATGTTCACGGATTACACAAGGCGGGTCAGCCAATTAAAATGTGCCCCCTGTGTAACACTCCGCAGCCACAACCCGGTCCCAACAGGGATTTAGTAACAAAGGGTGGAGAAAAGGAACGTATATTTTTTACACAGTAGGTTTATAATGGATAGATTATGAAAATACCAAAAGGAATGACAGAGAGGGAAGTCGTCGACCAAATTGAGGTGGTCTGCAACCGAATTGCACCCAAATATACATTTTATGGGTACACGGCTGAAGATTTAAAGCAGGAAGCTTTTATCATTTGCATGGAAGCCCTCAATAGGTACGACGAAAAACGTCCCTTGGAGAACTTTTTGAGCGTAAATTTATCTAATCGGCTAAAAAACTTCGTGAGAGACCATCACTTCATAAAGAATGACAATGGAGACCGAGTCAAAGTTTTAAATCCAGCACAATTAGAGTATGAGAATACAATTGTCGATGATGATGAAAAATTTGCAACGTCTTATGAAGATCTTGAAACGAAGACTATGGTTGAGATGATTAATGAGCATTTACCAGCTTCGATCAGGATGGATTATTTAAGAATGATTAACGATGTTTACATTACTAAGCAACGCCGGGACGAAGTACTCGAAGCAATAGAGGGAATCTTAAGGGAGCATGGATTTTATGAAGAAGAAGGGTAGAATCTCAAAAGAGGAAGAAAGATTCATAAAAGAGAATATCAATCTCGGCTATGTGGAGCTTGCAACCGAACTCGACCGAGATCCAGATAGCGTTCTCGGTTTTATTCGTAAAAAAGTTGCGAAGGGGGATTTAAGTACTCCCATTTGGATGGATAACCAGACTACACCGGAGGAACAGGCACAGTTTGACTTGACTTTTCGTCCATACTGGGCTGAATTGAAGCAACAATTCACCGATGACGAGCTAAAGCTGTTCCAGTATCACTGGGCACGGATCATCTCTCAGTTTAAGGACGATGTTATACCCACTGAAGAGCTTCAGGTTGTCGATTTGATTAAGCTGGAGCTGTTAATGAACAGGTCACTCAAACACAACAAGGAGAACATTGAGCAGATATCCCTGTTTGAGGCCGAGATTCAAGCCATACGGGCCGTTGGAGCAGATAGTGATAGATCGGACGAACTTTTTAATATAGAGCGTCAGGTGGCATCTCTGAAGGCGTCACAGGAATCTCTAAACAAAGACTATCGTGAGCTTCAGACTAAAAAGAATTCTATGCTCAAAGAAATGAAGGCAACCCGGGAACAAAGAGTAAAAAGATTAGAGGATAGCAGGCAGAGCTTCACTGCTTGGTTGGCATACTTGGTAAGCAATCCAGAGGTAGCAAAAGGATACGGGACAGAGATGGAAAAAATGCGATTAGCGATGGATAAGGAAAAGGAAAGACTTGCTGCTTACCACAAATATCAAGACGATTTAGTAGATCAACCATTTTTAACGCCGCAAACGGTAAAGGATTAATTATGATCAAGCACAAGCTCTTTCTGAGATGGTGGCTAGCGTTTGCTTCCATTTTAATCGGCTTAACAGTCTTTACTAGTGGTGGTGGCTGGAATGAACTATATCAGAATGACGCTACAAAGCTGAGTTTTGTTATAGCCGCCATATTTTTAGGGATGTCCCAGTGGTGTGGATACAAAACGTGGCTATTGAGCCGCTTTATAGACAGGGGAGGCCAAGAAGAAGATGAGCACATGATAAAGAAAGTAGAAAACACAATGGAAGCTGGCTGGTTCACCAGCGACCTGTGTCTCACTGTAGGAATGGCTGGAACCGTTATTGGTTTTATTATGATGCTATCGGGTTTTACTAAACTTGATGTTTCAGATGTGAATACTGTACAGGGCCTAATCAAGAATCTTGGCATTGGTATGTCTACGGCTTTATATAGCACCCTAACAGGGTTGATATGTAGCGCTTTGCTAAAGATTCAGTATTTCAATCTAAGTCAAGCAGTTGACAAGATAAGAAGAAAATAATGAGACACTACCACGCTCACTTATCGTTTCTAGATTTACTGTTCAATACTTTATTGTGCTTTGCGGCATTGTTTATGCTATCGTTCATGTTGATTAATCCCAGTAAGAATGAGAACAATGTCAAATCTAAAGCAGATTTTATCATCACTGTTACATGGCCAGCCGAGGTAGATAATGATGTAGATACCTACGTAAGAGATCCGCAAGGGAATCTAGTGGCATTCATGAGGAGAGAAGAGGGATTAATGCATCTAGATAGAGACGACCTTGGCAAAAGGAATGATACCATTCAAACACCTCTTGGTCCCGTGACTCATCCAGAGAATAAAGAAATTGTGACTCTAAGAGGATTTGTGCAAGGAGAGTATATCGTTAATGTTCATATGTATCGAAGAACTGACAGCAAACCCTTGACAGAGGTTATAGTGCAGCTTGATAAAGTTAACCCCTTATTCAAGACTATTGTGATCAAAAAAATTAGTCTTGGTTTGAGTGGGGACGAGAAGACCGCATTTAGATTTAAGCTTGATAAGGACGGAGAGGTCGTGGAGGTCAACGAGCTTCCAATCAAACTCACGAAGAGTGTTCCGAGGAGATTACCATGACAGGCATAGCTCTTGGATTTGTTCTCATAGCTGCTTTGACCCTGTGGTTTATTATAGGATCTAAGGGTCACTGGGTTAGCAAAGCTACTATGATCTTAATGTCTCTATACTTTTGCTTATCAGTAGGGTTCTCTGTTAGTGATTTTATGGGGTGGCCTACTGATGAAGATCTCCCAGAGAAGTTTCGAGTTTATTGGCTAGTCATAGATGAGCCAGATCCGAAGAGAGACGATGGGGGCAATATATACGTTTGGTTACAGCCAGATTTAGAAACTGAAGGAACACATGATTCTTGGCATGATTACTTGCTTTCATTTTATGACGGCGATTCCGAACCAAGGGCGTATCGATTACCATATACTAGAGAGCTACACGAACAGTCACAAAAAGCTTTGAATACGATCATGGGCGGTGGAGCAGTTGGCGGAACCAACGGAGGTCTAGGAAAAGGAGACACAGAGGGAGAGGGTTCGGGAGAAGGCGAAGGTGAAGGAGAAGGAGAGGGCGAAGGGGGAGATGGAGACGGGGGAAAAGGACAGAGTGGACGTGGGGGTGGAAGCCTCAGTCGTAATGGAGGCATTATGTTCCACGATCTACCACCAACAAAACTACCAGACAAGGATTAACTAATGAAAGCTATTGTTTTTGGGGTGACGGGGCAGGACGGGAGCCATTTATCAGACTTATTAGTCGAGAAGGACTATGAAGTCATAGGTGTGTCTAGAAGATGTAGCATTGACAACACTATTAGGATCAAGCACCTCCTTGAGAATCAAAAATTCAATCTGGTTCAAGGAGATATTACAGATGCATTTAGTGTAAGAAATATACTATCCGAACACGATGATGTAGATGAAATCTACAATCTAGCAGCACAGTCTCATGTAGCCGTATCTTTTAAGCAGCCCGCTTTAACTTGGGACATCACAGGCAAGGGATGTCTAAATATACTGCAAAGCATTGCAGACCTTGACTTGCATACCAGATTCTACCAAGCTAGTTCTAGCGAAATGTTTGGTTCGTCTTATGACATAAACAGAAACCAAGAAAAATACCAAAACGAGGACACAAAGTTTTTACCCCAGAGTCCGTATGCCATAGCTAAATGCGCAGCTCATTATGTAACAAGACTATTCAGAGAGGGGTATGGCGTGCATGCTAGTGCTGGAATCCTGTTTAACCATGAAGGCCCAAGACGAGGAGAGACTTTTGTTACAAGAAAGATTACCAAGTGGATCGGTGATTTTCACAGGTGGATGAAATTGCATAAAGTTTCTTCTATAGACGACTTGATACACACGGAAGAAGACTGGGACAAGGATGCGGAAGTATATATACCCGGTCGTACAAATACAGATCAAGATTTGCAGTTTCCAAAGCTGCGTCTAGGAAATCTTGAAGCATTCCGCGATTGGGGGTATGCAGGAGATTATGTGGAAGCCATGTGGATGATGTTGCAACAGGATAAGCCTGACGATTATGTTATCTGCACGGGTGAGACCCATACTATTCGGGAGTTCCTAGACGTGGCGTTTAACAAGGTTGGAATACAAGAATGGTCGGACTTTGTAGTGGTAGACCCCGAATTTTATAGACCAGCCGAAGTTGACTACCTCAGAGGAGATAATGTTAAAGCGAAATCCAACTTAGGGTGGCAACCCAAAACTACCTTTTCGGAATTGGTGACACTTATGGTGGAAGCTGATCTAGAATGAAAATCTACAAGGTGAAACTAGACTTATCCCTAGTGATCGCTAGGCTTAAGAAGTACAACCTACAGCAGTACAACTCTGCTCACCCTACCATTTTTGTACAGGCAGACAACCCAGATGACGCCTGTCATCTTGCGTATTACCAGTTAGCAGAAATAATACTAAAACAGGATTTATCCTCTGAGACAGCTTTATTTGTTAGAGAAATACTATTTGATGTCTCCGTGAAAGGGTTGAGTGTGCCACAATGAGAAGAAACTATGAAGACCCGGTTTATAAAGACTGGAGAATGAAAGTCTACAAGAGAGACAAGTTTACTTGTCAAATGCCTTCCTGTGGATATAAAAAGTATTTACAAGCCCACCATATTAAAAGATGGTCTTCCGCCTCGATTCTGAGATATGACGTTCATAATGGCATTACTTTATGTAAGAACTGCCACAAGAAAGTAACCGGAAGTGAGCAATACTACGAGTCTTTATTCATGGAGATTGTGAGGAAGAAACATGCCGAGTAAGAAGTCACCACCGTTTACCATTATTAGAGATACTAGAGAAAAAGAAGGCTATACGTTCGAGCCTTCAAATACACGCTATCACACATGTAAAGGTATGATTGACAGAAAGCTTGATACAGGCGACTACTCCATAGAGGGGCTAGAAGACAGGCTTTGTATAGAGAGAAAAGCAAGTGTTGTGGAGCTTGCCGGAAATGTAGGACATGACAGACAAAGATTCTTGAATGAAATCGAGAGGATGAAAGAGTTCCCTCATAAATATATAATATTAGAGTTCTCACTATCAGACTTAATGATGTTCCCAGAGGGGTCTAGTATACTAGAAAAAGACTGGGGCAAGGTGAAAGTAACCAACACCTTTATGTTAAAAACCTTAATGGAGTTTCAAATATTTGATGACATACATGTTATTTTCTGTGACTCGAAGAAAAATGCAAAATGGGCGGTTCTCAGTATTTTAAAGAGGGTAAATGAAATATATTCCATCGGGAGACAAACATGACCCTTAACGTAGATACGATATCTGACGTTCACACTTATGGTTTGGACACCAAAAGTAGAGAAATTTATCTACATGGATACGTAGCTAACTGCGAGGAAGACCCCGGCGTAGACTACAGGATGGCATCTAATTTTATTAAAAATATTCGCATTCTCGACAGCATCAACAACGACCCAATATTTATACATATGCATAGCATTGGTGGTGAGTGGAATGACGGCATGGCGATGTATGATGCTATTAGCTTAGCTAAGTCATATGTGGCTATTATCGTATACGGACAGGCCGAGTCCATGAGTAGCGTTCTTTTGCAATCAGCGGACAGCAGAGTAATGATGCCCAATGCATATTTCATGAGTCATTTTGGCTCCAGTATGTATTCTGGAAATTTCCTTGATGCACAAAATGCAGCAAAATACGACATGATCGTTCTTGACACAATGTTGGACATATATACCGAGTCTTGTATGGATGGCAAATTTTTTAAAGAACACTATGACCCCTTAGACGAAACAAAAGTTAAGAGCTTCTTAAGAAGAAAACTTAAAGATGGAGATTGGTATCTCAACGCTCACGAGTCTGTATACTATGGACTGGCAGACTGTGTGCTTTCCACAAAAAAGTGTCCTGATATTAACAGCTTAAAATGAATCAATTAAAAACAATAGACGACGCTTGGCTAAACCTTGAAGTGTCAGACAGGGAGTTGTTTAATCCGTTTGACATGATTGTAACAAGCGACGACGACTATCACCTCAAGCTTACATGGATAATGAGCCGCCCGGAGTACTTCTCCTTCCTCTGCAAACACGTTTTCAACATTACATTACTCCCCTCTCAAGCGCTGATGCTGTGTGAGATGTGGAGGCGTAAATTTCCAATGCTTATAGCTAGTCGTGGTTTTGGTAAGTCTTTTATCTTGTCTTTATACGCGATGATTAGGGCGTTACTCCTGCCAGAGAGAAAAGTGGTTATCGTTGGCGCTGCGTTCAGACAGTCTAAAGTTCTTTTTGAATACATGGAGACGATCTGGAATGGCGCTCCCATCTTAAGAGACTTATGCACAACTGAGAGTGGTCCACGCAGAGATGTAGATCGATGCGTAATGAGGATCAACAAGAGCAGGATTACTTGTCTACCTCTCGGTGATGGACAAAAAATTAGAGGCCAACGCGCCAATGATATTATAAGTGACGAATTTGCCTCCATTCCGCGAGATATATTTGAAACCGTGGTTGCTGGTTTTGCCGCTGTTAGTTCAGATCCCATAGAAAATGTCAAGAGGTTAGCAGCAGAGAAAAAAGCTGCCTCGTTAGGGGTAGACCTTACCGAAGACTCAAAAGATACCATAGAAAACCAAGCTAACCAAATTATATTATCAGGAACGGCATACTATGATTTTAATCACTTTGCCGAATACTGGAAAAAATGGAAGGCAATAATAAAGAGTAAAGGAAGGAAAAATCAGCTTCGAGATATCTTTGGTGGAGAAGATGTTCCCGACAATTTTGACTGGACTCAATACTCCGTTATTAGGATACCCTACGAGTTATTACCAGAGGGCTTTATGGACGCCGCACAGGTCGCCAGATCGAAGGCAACGGTACATACTGGTATATATCAAATGGAATTCGGAGCGTGCTTTACACGCGATTCTCAGGGCTTCTTTAAGCGCACCCTGATTGAGTCTTGCGTTTCCAACGATGGAACTAATGATAACACTCCCCTTAAAGATTCCAACGGGGACGATATTATATTTGAGGCCAAGTTAATGGGAGACCCCCAGAAAAGATATATCTTTGGTGTGGACCCCGCCTCTGAAGTAGATAATTTTAGCATTGTGGTATTAGAGTTACATCCAGACCACAGAAGAATTGTTCACTGCTGGACCACAAATAGAGAACAACACAAGGAAAAGGTTAAAAAGGGTTACTCTACAGAAACCGACTTTTATTCCTACTGCGCACGCAAGATTAGAGATTTAATGAAAATCTTCCCCTGTATACACATTGCGATGGATGCCCAAGGTGGAGGTATTGCTGTCATGGAGTCACTTCACGACAAAGACAAGATACAGGAGGGCGAGGTGGCAATATGGCCAGTGATAGATGAGGACAAAGAGGCTGATACTGACGACGAAAAGGGTCTACACATTCTAGAGATGTGTCAATTTGCCAAGCACGAATGGCTTGCAGAAGCGAACCATGGACTACGGAAAGACTTTGAGGATAAGGCTACTATCTTTCCCAGATTTGACGCTATTACTATTGGTGTATCAAATGCTGAAGACGGTCTCAAGGGTAGAACTTTTGATACTTTGGAGCAGTGCGTTATGGAAATAGAAGACCTAAAGGACGAGCTTACCATGATCCAAATGACACAAACGCCCAGTGGACGTGATAAATGGGACACCCCAGAGACAATTATAGGCGCGGGTAAAAAAGGAAAACAAAGGAAGGATAGGTACTCCTCACTAATCATGGCGAACATGGCAGCCCGTATTTTATCAAGGATGCCCACGCCAGAGGCTTACGAATTTTACGGCGGCTTTGCAACCGTAACAAAAAGCAAAGACAAAGGGGGAGACATGTATAGCGGACCAAATTGGTTTACAGAGAATATGGAAAATGTTTATTGATTTGTGTATAGTCTCTTAGTAATCCAATTACATTTCAATTATGAGGAATAAAATGCAAGACGATCAAATGATCACATGGAATGACGTTGACCCAAACGATAAAAGCAAGGCTTTTGCTCAATTTTCCGAGGTAATTGACTCTTATGAAGGCGTCTCCAAGGCTAGCCACAGAGAATTCTTAGACATAGAATCCAACAAGTCTGTACGCCCCGGATTCGGTTATTCGGATTACTATGCCTTTAGATCGGACGAGCAGGTTCCTCTCAGGCAGAAGAGGGTTATCAAAATGTGCATGGATGCCTACGATAAAGTTGGCATCGTGAGAAATGTTATTGATTTAATGGGAGACTTTGGTAGTCAGGGTATTAATATTGTCCACGAGAACAGAAGCGTGGAAAAGTTCTTCAAGCAATGGTTTAAAAAGTGTGAAGGCAAGGAGAGATCAGAGAGATTCCTTAATAATTTATATAGAACTGGTCAGGTTTTTATATACCGTAGTTATGCGAACATAACGCCAGAGATCACAAAATACATTAAATCCGTGGGACAAGATATTGCCGTAGAGGTTCCAGAGATAGAGAAGAGCATGATTCCTTGGCGGTACAATTTCTTTAACCCCTTGACAATAGATATGAAAGACGGAGACATTAGCCTCTTCTTAGGTAGGAAGAACTTTGAAATTACAGCGACCTCATTCTTTGACAATTTTAAGGACGGCTCAATTCCAGCCAAGGTTCTAGACACTCTGCCGCCCGGACTCAAGAACAGCATCAAGAGGGGGGAGAAGAAAATCCCCTTAGATACAGACCGTCTTCATGTAGCCTACTACAAGAAAGATGACTGGCAAAAATGGGCGCACCCACTGACGTATGCTATTCTAGACGATATCATTATGTTAGAGAAAATGAGGCTGGCTGATTTATCTGCCTTGGATGGGGCTATTTCCAACATAAGACTGTGGACCATTGGTAATTTAGACCACAAGATTCTCCCCAACAAAAATGCTATTAATAAGCTTAGAAACATTCTGGCTAGCAATGTTGGTGGAGGTACAATGGAGTTAGTTTGGGGTCCAGAGCTTACTTATTCAGAGTCTAACAGTCAAGTTTATAAATTCTTGGGGTCTGAGAAATACCAGTCTGTTCTCAATAGTATTTATGCTGGACTTGGTGTTCCACCTACACTGACTGGTATTGCTGGCAATGGTGGAGGATTTACTAATAACTTTATCTCACTCAAAACTTTAGTAGAGAGACTACAGTATGGTAGAGACCAGCTTGTCAAGTTCTGGGAAAGAGAGCTGGAGATTGTCCGCAAGGCTATGGGCTTCAGAAAGTCTGCGCACATTGTCTTTGATCAGATGAGCCTATCTGATGAGGCGGCAGAGAAAAATCTACTCATCCAATTGGCGGATAGGGATATTATCAGTCAGGAGACCATTTTGGAGAGATTCAAAGAAGTGCCTTCTGTTGAGAAAGTTCGCCTCAAGAGGGAGCAAAAAGAAAGAGGCAATGATGCTTACCCAGATAAAGCTAGCCCATTCCATAACGCTAATCACAAGCAAGAGATAGAAAAAATGGACAGGCAATCCAAGCTCAACAAAGAAGAAAATGACTCAAAAGAAGTGAAAAATAACGGAAGACCTCCACTCAAGAAAGACGAAGGCCCTAGAAAAAAGAGGGTTGAGACTCCTAAGTCTAAGCCGGGGGTGGCAGACATGCTCGTGTGGACTAGCGACACGTTTGATACTATATCCAAGAATATAAACAAAGCGTTTCTTTCTATCAATAAAAAGACCAATATGAGGCAGCTTACCAAGTCTGAAGTGTTAGACCTAGAAACGATTAAGTTAGATGTTTTAACAAACCTGCCAGTCATGGTGCCCGCCACGGCGCAGCATATTACAGGCATTATGTCTGCCGGAGCAAGGACTCCCGCTTCCTTTAGAAAGATAGTCGAAGACCAGAACATTTCTCCTTCTAATATGACTATAGAAAAGTACAAGAAGCACATTATTGGGGCGTATGTTGAGTTTGCAACTTAGCCAAAACATCTATTTGTCACAGGTTTTTTTATTTTTTTTAGCATTTTGTGTATAATTCCTAGAGGTCTTTATCATGAATAAAATAAAAATTTTCCAAAGCGAAATTAATGACGGCGTAGCCGAGCAGGTTGCTGCCCAAGCGTCTGTAGCATATTGCTCACCAGCGACCGTACATGAGGGTACTGTCTCCGCATTCATGGAGCGTACAAGTAACGAGGAAGTACTGTCGAAGGTATTAGCTGAGAATAAAGATCAGAAGGACTTGCATTATATTGAGTCAGTTTTGGTGTCTACTGGCTGGAATAAAAATGACGACGTGTTTACATCTCAAGCAACATGGGACGCACGCTCGACGCCCGAGGACAAGCAATTCAATTTTATGCACGATGAGAATGACATCATCGGACACATTACCGGCTGTTATGTCTTAAGCAAGGACGGTTTGGTTGTAGCAGACGAAGATCGTCCCAAACCAGACGAATTTGACATTATAACTCAAGCCGTTCTATATAACAGTTGGATGGACCCTGAAAATAAGGAGAGAATGGAACAGATTGTCGCTGAAATCAGCGAAGGCAAATGGTTTGTGTCTATGGAGTGCCTATTTAGCGGTTTTGATTATGCTTTAATGGGGCCGGATGACACTCCTAAAATTCTTACTAGAGACGAGTCATCAGCGTTCTTAACCAAGCACTTAAGATCATATGGCGGAACGGGCGAATACGAAGGATATAAAGTTGGTCGCGCTCTCGCCAACATTTCTTTCTCTGGAAAAGGGCTGGTATCTCAGCCTGCTAATCCGCGAAGCGTTATTTTGCAATCTAAGTCTGTCGCTGCTTTCAATGTGACTGACACGAATTCTAATTTAAACATGGGAGATATCGATATGACAGATATTAATCTGCTCGAAAAACAGGTTGATGATCTTCGATCTGAGTTGGCCGAGGCCAAAACTGAGAACGAAGCCATCAAGGCTAAAATTGAATCCGCTAAGGATCGAGAGTTTGCCGACACGGTTGCTGCATTTGAAGCTGCCGCCGAAGAAAGCAAGTCTGCTATCAGTGAGCTTGAAGAAGTTATCAAGTCGACTAAAGCTCGCGTTGCGGAGTTAGAAGATGAGCTGGAACAGTCTAAGACCCAGTTGGTTGAAGCAACTCAAACGGTTGCAGATTGGAAAGCCAAAGAAAAGAAACAGGCTCGCAAGGCCGCTCTCGTTAACGCAGGCTTCAGTGAAGCTGAAGTTGAAGAATCCCTTCCTCTTTATGACGCCTTAGACGATGAATCTTTTGAAGCCATTGTTGCTAAATGGTTTGATAAGAAAGACAAGAAGAAGAAGGACGAAGAAAAAGATGCTGAAGCTGTTGAAGCCGTTGAAGCTGCTGAAGAAGCAGAAGAGACTGAGGATGAGGTCACGGCTGAGGCATTTGAAGAAGTGGAGTCCACTGAAGCGACTTTAATTGAGTCGGAAGAAGTTGACGAAGTTCAATCAACCAGAGCCAGCATTGCTGACTGGTTGACAAATAATGTCCTTTCTAAGTAAAAAACTTATCTACAGGAGATATAAAAATGGCTCTTAAAGCAGATAGACATGAAGAAACAACTGACATTAGTTTTTTCTATAACGCAGGCACTGCCACTCGTGGTGGCGTTGTGTGTTTAGCTGATCTCGGATTAGCTTCAGGTGCTGCCATGGATCAGGGTGAAAACCTTGTTGCGTATAAGGCATGCGCCGCTGCGGGAACAGATCGTCCGGTTGGCATTCTTTTGAACGATGTTGTTAACAAAGACCTGACCCGAACCCATTTGAATCATCACAAAGATGAAGTTCAAAAGGGCGGTAAGGTTACTGTCCTGACTCGTGGATGGGTAGTGACCAGCAATGTTACCGGAACCCCCGTGGCTGGCGATGTGGCTTATGCCTCAGAAACCGCTGGAGAAATCTCGACAACGGCTGGTACAGCCGCTGCTTCTGGTAATTATGCCATTGGCAGATTCATGTCCCGTAAAGACGCGGATGGGTACGCCAAAGTTTTCGTTAACCTTCCCAATCATGGGGCCTAGTAGCACCAATATAAAAGGAGAATAAACAATGTCATATACAGATAGACCTAGCGATGAATTCATTACATTGCTTAAACGATCTGGCGATAGTGATCAAAACGTCGCTTATGCTGCTCAGCGCGAATTTGCCAAAGCTTTAGAATTGCCGCTCCGCAAGGGCGTCTTGGTTGGCAACATTCTCGGTGATATTTTTGAAACCATCAATGTTGAGCCGGGTGCCTCTACAGAGTTCCCACTCGACTTGATTTCTCCGGGCCTTGAAGGTGAGCATGTTGCTTACACCAATCCCGGTCACGGTCGCATCCCCGAACGAGCCGTGGAAGGCGACTATGTGATGATCCCAACTTACAGCATTACCAGCAGTATTGATTATCTGCTCCGGTATGCTCGTGAGGCTCGATGGGATATTGTTGGTCGTGCCATGCAAGTCTTAGAGGCTGGCTTCACCAAGAAGATGAACGACGATGGTTGGCACACCATTCTTGCTGCTGGCGTTGATCGTAACATTTTGGTTTACGACGGTGACGCTACTGCTGGTATGTTTAGCAAGCGATTGGTTTCGTTGATGCAGACCGTTATGCGCCGTAATGCTGGCGGTAACACTGGTTCAGCCAATCGTGGTCGCTTGACTGATCTTTATGTTTCTCCAGAAGCACTGGAAGACGTGCGTAACTGGGGCATGGATCAGGTGGACGAGGTGACTCGCCGGGAGATCTACACGGCCTCTGAAGGCGGTGCGCCCATCACTCGGATCTTTGGTGTCAACTTGCACGATCTGGATGAGCTTGGTGAAGGCCAAGAATACCAGACGTTCTTCACCACGGGTCTTGGCGGTGCAGTTCAAGCCTCCGACGTTGAGTTGGTGGTTGGTCTGGATCAGTCCGCTAACGACAGCTTCGTCATGCCGATGAAGCAGCAACTTGAAGTGTTTGAAGATCCTACCCTCCACAGACAGCAGCGAGCTGGTTTCTACGGCTTCGCAGAGCTTGGCTTTGGCGTTCTGGATAACAGAAGGGTTATTTTAGGTTCTTTCTAGTGCTTGGATACCTTATATAAGGTGATGCAGTACTTTCACGCTTCACTAAGAGCCACTCTCTATTGTTGGGGGTGGCTCTTTTTTTGTGTATAATACACTGTAAAGTGTTTATTGACAGGATTTTCTAAGGAGAAATTTATTATGGCAGCTCTATCAGATTATTTAGAATCTGGGCTTCTCCATCATGTTTTTAGGGGGGAAACCTTTGCAAAGCCAGCCAATATCGCCATTGCGCTGTGTAGTGGAGTCCCACTGGATTCTGATACCGGAGCAACTATTCCAGAGATGTCTTCTGGAGACGGTGTAACTAGAACTGGATACGCTAGGCTAGACTTAGGCAACCCCTCCACTATAGGAAATACCAAGTGGGATTATACTACTGAAGATCACGCCGCTGGAAGTGGACTGATCAAAAATAAGTCTTCATTCCTTTTTGACGAGGGTGAGGGCACGGCAGCTTTGACAGACTGGGGGTGGGTGTCTGGTATTGCGATTGTTGACTCTGGGGAGTATGGAGTTGGCAATCTCCTTATGCATGCAGCTTTGGACAACCCTCGCATTATCTATACTGGAGACACAGTTAAATTTGACGTGTCGACACTGCAAATTAGTTTTCAATAAATATTACGCAGGGGCCTGAGTTATGATTCTGTCCAAGTCAGAGTACATATCTTCTATCAACGTATTACTGAAAGATAACTCCACTCAGGAGATATCTCCAGCAGATGTAAGAAATAGCCTGATAGACCTAGTAGACTCTGTCCACAACTTCTTGGACAACAAGGAGATTAATACCTACAACTTTTCTTCCCCCGATGTCAGAACGACTAGGGGTGGAGACTTGGCTTTAGGAAAGATGGATCTAGTTGGCAGAACTAGTGTAGACAACTCTGCTTATGGTTATTACGCATTAGGCGCTAATTATACAGGGAGTGAGAATACTGCTCTAGGTTCCCACGCCCTTGGGTGTAACCTAATGGGCACCCACAATGTTGGGGTTGGATATAACGCTGTAGCTGGCAATGTGACTGGTTCTGGAAACGTTGGTGTTGGCAACTTTTCTTTACAGACTAGCAAAAAAGGTAGCTTTAACATAGCTATAGGCCACGGGGCCGGGCATTACATTGGAGAAGACAGCAGTCACAATTTTTATGTCGCTGCGTTTGACGGCTTGGATGCAGATAGCCTTTGCGATATACAGGCAGGCTCAGGTGACCCACCGCTGCTTTTCGGGGACTTAAAGAACCGCAAGCTGGGAGTGGGCGTAAAAACCCTTCATAACTTTGGGGAGTTGCAAGTATCTGGAGACATAGCCCCATATAGTAGCGGCCTTGGACATGTGGGCAGATCTTCGTATTCTTGGAAATCTGTTAACGAGGTTATTTATTTTTCAGGCGGAAAGGTTGGCTTTGGGACCAGCACTCCTTCTGGCGACCAAGGGCTAGTCACCGTTAAGGGACATATAGTTCCTGAAGAAAATGGCATATACGCCTTGGGGTATTCTGACGGAACGGTTGCTGGAAAGAAGCTGTTATGGGATGGCTACTTCAATGATTTAGTTGTTAGCGGTATGCTGCATGCTAACGATGTAAATTACAATCACATTAATGAATGTCTGTATGACTGCAAGACTCTTCATTTAGCAACCAGTGGCTTCTGCGACACAGAAGGACTAGGTTTTCATAATTCCTCGGTGTGTGGCTACTTAAGCGACGAAGCGTTAGACGGCGCCGGGTTTGAGGTCCACTCTAGCGGCTATGACTACCGAAGAGACTATAGGTTCATATATAAATTTCCAGACCCCAACACTACCTGCCTAGAAGAAGATAGTCATTATGCTCGCTCCAGATGGCATTCTAATATTTCTCTTCAGTTAGAGTCTGGGAGGCATTTAGAAACAGATAGGGTTCTTGGTAAGGAAAAGCTATCTCTGGTGACCCAAAGCGGCTGCTTTGGACTCTTTATGAGAAATTACCAAAGGACCAATACAAATTACCCACATGAGAATAAATTATTCGTGGGGGATCAAACACACGTAGACGCTAATTATGCTGACGTTCAAGATATAAATTTCATTTCTAGATCCGGCTTACATCCATCTAGTGGTCTTAATTTTTCCACCTTGTATGGATCGGTAGATTCTGGGGTCAAGGTTTCTGTCCTACTTGGTTCACGGCTAAAAACTTCGCTACGTGGCTTTAGTATACAGTATCATGATGAGGAGGACAAGTAGTGAAAAAAGACAGATTCTCAATACATGTTCACAATGGGCTATCTCAAGAGTATGAGGCGTTCACGATTGTGCGTCACGGCGGTACTACTTCTCAGTCTGGGTTGGTAGGCATTACCAATTTGACACATTTGGCAAGCCACCCTCCTATTTTACCTGAGACTATATTTAACGTCCAGTCTGCATATGAGTCCAATATTAGGTTTGCAAGCTCGGGTTTAAAGCGTAGTAATATTGAGTTATTAGGAAATGGCAACACAAGGGCGTCCGGGCTACACATTTCTTATAATCCTGCCAATGACGATACTGCGTATTCTAATCCATATGGAGATGTCAACACAGGAGCTGTAGATAAATCAGTTGTAGATTTTTCCCTTATAAGACCTAGTGGTGATACCGGTCGTGAGATAGGATTTCTATCTGTCACAGAAGATGGTTTCCTCGGGGTGGGTTCTACAAAAGATAATGACTATAGAATTTTCACCCCGGTTTCTCCGCTTACAGTTTTCCACAATGATTCTGCTAGCGGAACAATTGCCCTTAAAGCTCAAGCATTAAAACCTTCGGCCTCATCTAGTTTTGGTAAGATATACGTTAAACCACAGGTTGAGGCTAGCCAAACTCACGGATTATTTTTCTTGGATGGCGGCGGTAATGAGTTTAACCTCACCCCACGGCCAGAGCTGGATTCCCAAAACGGATTGCTGTACGGGGATCAGTACGGCAACACATACGGTGGGTGGTTATCTCCTCAGTCGTCCGCAAGGGTGGCCCTTTCAACACGATCTAACAACACTTTACTGGGTTATGCCGCCGGGCATTCTTTAAGCGACAGTGCCGTAGGAAATGCTATTTTTGGGTACTTGAGCGGCAGTGGGGTTGGCTCACATGATTATAATACTATTTTAGGGACTTTAAACTATACGCACAATTATGGTAATAGTAATATTATTATTGGCTTTAGGAACTCAAGCCCCGCCGACCTGTCTACAGTATCCACGGAGTCGCAGAGCAACTCTATACTTATTGGTACCGGATTGTATAATTCCGACGATGCAGAAGACTATACTTTTGCGGTAGGGTTTGGTTCCGACCCCCTTGTCGAAGGCTCCTTGGGAGGAACAGACGGGAAAAGGTTTGCATTAAGATCCCACTCTTCCAGCCCCGCTGTGTTTTCTTTAGATAGCAATGAGTCGCAATTTAGCCTCAGCAACAAAATAGAGTATTCCCGCGAAGTTGGCGTAATCAACCTAAAAGACACATTATCCTCTTTACAGTCAAGAGGGGTAATGTCTTTAAGGTTTAGTAATAAGTTCGACGTGAGTCAAACGCTGGTCGATTTCGATCCTAGCGGAATGATGACTAACACACCAGTGTTTATTACCCCATCTCCTAGACGGCCCTTTGTGGCTATTAGTGGCGATTTAAGAGTGGCGGGTGCAATTAGGTTTGCTAATGGCACGTCTTTAGATAGTGCTGGTGATCAACAGTTTGCTGCCACTTCAGGCATAACAACAACCTTGCTTGGCAATCGAACTTATTTTAGTCTAGATTTCACTGATCTAAACTTAGCTGGCTCTGTATCCCCATCTATATATACCAATAACAGTTATTTAGCGGTGCAGGTTCCTTCCGGCTCGTCTGATGTTATCTCTAAGATGAGCATTCAATCGCTTTCCAACTACGTGGGTAGTGGTTTTGCGAGCGTTGCTAATAATTGCAATTATCTGTTCAGTAACGCTGAGGCTGATGTTAGCACTACGCTCAACTCCGGCAGCATCTTTATTGGTTGTGATGTAGGTGTGCATGCCACGGGCTGGAAGCATAGTATTATGCTTGGAACAAATGCTGGCGCTTATGCTACGACACCTAATGTTGGTCTAGCTACAGATACAGCGTGTACATTCATTGGGTATCAGGCTGGGTATGATTCTGATAATATTGACAACTCTATTTTCTTAGGGACTAGTGCTGGGAAAAATGCAGATAGTGCCTCAGACTCTATCTTCATTGGCTCTAGTGCAGGGCTAAACAGCTCTAACCCCAATTGTATTGGTATCGGTGAGCATGCATTGCGGGGCGAGATATCTGCTGCCGAGGGAGGCTCCAAGAATATAGAAATCGTTGCGGGACTTCTCGACAGCCAGCGACTCATGCATTCGTCTGGAAACCTTTCGTCTAGATTAAACATACAAAATACCATAGCTGGTCGAACAGATGCGAAAATGGTATCCGTTGGTGATGCTGTTCTTACTCCCGACGCTCCGCTTTCAGTTAGGAAAGACAACACCAATATTCACCATAGCAACACCAATATGGTGCAGACTTGGCATGATGATGACTCCCGGTTAGCCCATATTAATGGTTCTGGGGACTTTGTTAGCGTTGTAGATGGGTCGACATCAGAGGCTTGGTTCGGTCACCACGAAGGCTTTATGGATGAATATATTTATGCTCCAGCCAGCTATACTTCTCCAACTAGCGGCTTAATGACTATAAAAAATGCAAGTTTTGCTTCTGCTGAAAAAATCTGGGTAACCAACAGAGATGTTACAGTTAACATACACGGCCCGGGTGCGGTTGGTGGAACCGCCTTCGTTATCACCGCCAGAATCAATGGGGAGAATCGACCTATTTACGTCAGTTGTTCCGGCAGCTCATAAGGATGTAATAAATGACTCTCTGTTGTCAATGTTCAGGTGTCACCCCGCCGCCACCACCCGAACCCGGAGCTTGCTGCTCCAAGGTTGTAGGCGAGATATACACCCGCTGTGATGATAGCGTGGAGTATAGTGACTGCCTATCAAAAGAGATGGGTATTCACCACCCCAATAAGACATGCGCCCAATTAAGGGTTGATAATAATTATCCCACAGAGAGAACAGATTGGCCCGAACCAGCTTGTGACCTACTAGGATCGTGTTGCTTCTATTTTAGCCCACCGTTCGGAAATATCAACAGGGCATGCCAAAATGCAGTTCCATCAGGAACATGCGAAAAAGACGCAGTTATTAATGGCAGGCAAATCAACTCTTTTCACTTTCTTTCTTACCAAGCTTCCACATGCCCTGACGGTGGGGCTAAAGATCAGGATTCATCTTGCGCGGGGATTATCGGATACAACAATTGCAATTGCAAGCTGTGTACGTCAGGCCCCCAGAATGGCAAGGATGAGTGTTTGGCTTTAAATAATCGCGGTCCAGTTACCATAGTTAAGTATTCGCTTGGTGGTGTTAATGACGGCCTGCCAATATTTACCTCTGGCGTGCCCTGCTCTTGCAATGACGTAGAGCCTTGTTGCCCACCTCAGCCCCCAACTTGTTTTGTTGCGGGTTCCCAAGTGCTAATGGGTGATGGCTCTTATAAGACTATCGAGAACGTGGAGATAGGTGATGAGGTTAAATCGCTAGACTCCAATAACACAGTACTGGATTTAGAGAGAACAGTATTGGGTGGTAGGAAGTTAGTCTCTATAAATGACTCTAAATTCTTTGTTAGTTATGACCACCCCATATATACTCAGGATGGGTTTAAATCTGTTAACTCGGAATTATCCGAAGAGCTATACCCCCACATAGAGTTCAACGGGGATCTCTCTATTGGTGACACGATCCTTTCTCCCGCTGGAGAAGTGGAGATTAACAGTATCGAAGTTCGTGAGGACGATCCTAATACGAAATTATACGATTTAGGGTTGGATGGCAATCACGTTTATTTTGTAGAGGGTATAGCCGTACATAATTGCAGCTGCCCGCCTATTACCTGTTGTCATGAATCTGGAGACTATTGTTTTGCAACAGGGAACTGCGGCGTTATTGATGATACGGTCTGGCCACCCGTAGTGTCTCACCCCACCTGTAGCGACTTAGCCGCTTCACCACGGTTTTACCCGGAGTGGCCATCTACTGGGTGGTCTGAGATAGACAACTGTAGTCTTTGTACAAGCACAACGACCACAACAACCACAGAGGGGCCTAGAGGGGCTTGCTGTTTTTATTCGGGGCCGTGTGTTGATGATCCAGAGAATGTTGGTTGTGCCGACAACCAAACTGAAGCACAGTGCGATGCCCTTGCTTTATGGGCTTTCCCCGTAACTTATTGTGTGGTCTCTTGGACTGAGGACAAAATTTGCAGTGAGGTAGATTGCGACACTACGACGACGACTACCACCACCGAAGGGCCAGAGTGTCCGGGCACTTGCACCTATTCGTGCGAGTGGGTATTATTTGGTGATTATTACGTCTTACAGTGGGAAGTTTCTGCTAATAATTGTGGTACTCCACCCGGAGGGGGAGAGCAATGCTGTTGTCCAAGCGAAGGTGATGATGGTGCGAGCAATCAGTGTACACATGGGGACACTAAAACTTTAAGTAATTGCAACACAGATTGCACAGACGGCACAACTTCAACAACTACGACCACAACTACTACTACGACCACAACGACAACAACCACCACTAGTGGGCCTACTACTCAGAGTACAACA
>VTLG01007691.1_pt1 | contig 33650 bp, 37 predicted proteins | sample 4694571 | NCBI WGS metagenome assembly VTLG01 (sample SAMN12604809, study PRJNA352737) | marine metagenome | biome: ENVO:00000447; feature: ENVO:00000209|ENVO:00000569|ENVO:01000036; material: ENVO:00002151; isolation source: viral sequences binned using virsorter ...
GAGCAGTTGTTACATACGAAGCAGTTTGAGCAGTTGTTACATACGAAGCGGTTTGAGCAGTTGTAACGTAAGAGGCTGTTTGTGCTGTTGTTGCATTAGATATACTTCCCGAAAATGAACCTGTAAATGATACTGCTTCAATACCTCCACTTGCACTAATGTTTCCTGATGCTGTTATATTTGTAAAGGGTTGATATATATTTGAAGCTGCTACATAAGAAGCTGTTTGAGCTGTTTGTACATAAGAAGCAGTATCAGCATTAGACATACTCCCTGAAAATGAACCTGTGAATGATACTGCTTCAATATTTCCACTTGAACTTATATTACCTGATGCTGTTACGTGTTGGGTATCATCATGACCTAATGTAATAGTTTCTCCTCTTATAAGATTGTTTTGGTTATTTTGACCATAAGTTATTGAAGTACCAGCGTAATCTATAGCTAACTTATTATCTACATAATATTGATTTGCATAAATATAATCACTTGAGCTTATATTTCCGGATGCTGTTATATTTTGTGTAATTAAACTACCTGTTATTGAAATATATCTTCCAATTCCCCCTAATGCAACATTATATTTTGATTTGAATTTACGATAAGATAAATTTATTATATCTTCTCCTAAAACAACATATGCTTGATTATCTATAGTAAATGTTATTTTATTAGTAGAATTTCCATAATGGAATATATCTCTATTGACCCATAAATCATCTATAATCATATCTTTAGATGAAATTACTTGTCCTGTTGATTGAATTTCTAAATCACCAATTAAAAGACCACTAGAAGTTATAGTTCCACTTGCACTTATACTCCCACTTATTGTTAGATTACCATCAATATTTAAAGATCCTGAAAAGTCAGCTGATCCTGTATAATTACCTACAAAATCTCCCTTAGGACCAGGTGTAATTACTTCTACTATTTTAGTAGTTACAGGATTAACGTTAACAGTTTTGTCATGAACGTTATCTGTAATTGTAATTGTTGGATTTTGATCCTGTAAAATTACCTTATTGTTATTTTGGTTTACATTAATTGAACCCGCCATAATATTTTAATATGTTCCAGTTGTAACTTCCTTAGATAATTGAACTTTACCCTCTAGTATTCTAGTAACTACTGGGTAAGTACTACCTGATATAAGTTCTAAATCGTAATAAGCTTCTCCAAAAGAAAAAGTTGATGAGGAATATGCTGATATTATCACTCCTATAGAACCTGATGATAAAGGAGTTGTTCCATCAGAACCACTTAAATTTAAACCAGTTCCATCTGGATCTAAACTACTACTTAAAGTAATATATGTAGTTCCACTAGTACCATAAGTTGATTTTATTTGCATTTTAGCTTGGTATTTTGCTAAATTTATAGGACTCGAACCTGAATCTTTATAATCAATTTGAAAATCTGTTGTAGCACCTTGTTCTATTACAAATGAGTATCTTCCTGCAGCCATAATTTTTATTTATAAATATGAAAAAAGAAACAGAAATTAATGATAGCCATTTAATAATTCTAATAAATCATCTATTGCACTATGTCTATGTGAATCTTCTAATACACATTTAAATACATACTTTGAATTTGTTAATTTTGCCATATCATGATATGCTGAGTAATTTTTATCTTTTAAGTCTATTTGATAAGAATCCCCACAAAATATCATTTTTGAATCTTTACCTAATCTCCCAACTGCCATAGCTAATTGTGATCTTGTTAAATTTTGAAATTCATCTACTATTACAATTGAATTATCAAAAGTTCTACCTCTAAAATGAGCTAATGATACTAATTCAATTTGTTCAGATTTCTCCATTTTTTCTAATATTTGAGGTTTATTATAAATTTTCCTCATATTAGATCTAATAGGAACTAACCAAGGTTCCATTTTTTCTCTTTCGGATCCTGGGAGAAAACCATTGTCTTCTGTTGAAATAGTTGGTCTTGTAATTATAATTTTATTAAATTGTCTTTTAAAAAATTGATCTAATGCTACTTGTACAGCTAATAAAGTTTTACCTGAACCCGCTTTACCTACAATAAAATTAAAAGGATATTTTAAAATTTCTGTTTTGGCTTCTTTTTGTTCTTGGGAAAGTGTTAGTGAGAATCTTATAGATCCTTTAGGTGGTCTTTTTTCCATATTAGATTTTGTCATTATTTAAGAAATTTATTTTGATTAATTTATCTAAACCTGCATTTACATGCATTTCATTTTCTAATAATAATTCAAAATTAAATCTCTCATCTAATGGTAGAACTAAATCTACTTGTGAACCCCACCGAATAAGAGAAAATCTTGAATTTTGTTCCATCATCTCATATTGATGATTTACAAAAGGGGCTATTACATTTACATCTTCATCGGCTATTTGTATTAAATAATAAGTATAATTTATACTAGGACAGTAAATTTTATTCCACATCCTTTGGTTATAATGTAAATAACCCATACTATTGGGGTTTATTGCCATTTCTAAAATATCTTTTTCAACAGCTAACATAGGTTTATTTACAGATTCAATAGGATCTAAAGGTTTAAAATTTAATACTCCTGGGTATGGTATTCTATTTATATGAACATCATAAAATGTCATAAAAATTCCTATAACTAGGGATGGTTTATTATAATTTTTATCACCTACTACTTCAGGTAATGTATAATTTCTTCCTTTTATTTCAACAACAGGATCATTTATATCTTCTATTATTTTTTGATATAAAATTACTCCATCTGCTGGTGAATAAAAATGTTGATAATCTATATAATTAGGACGCATAGGATCCCTAAAAAAGAAAGTATTAGATAAATCACCAACTGGTAGTTTTGCTAATTCATCTACTTCGTTATTTAACCAATCTTCTAATTTTTCAGCCATTATATTAAACTTCTTTCATAATCAACATAATTCAAATGCATAATCATACAAGATAACATTGCACCTGACTTCATAAATTCTGATATATTAAATATGATAGGTTCTAAACCTTCATTATAACATATTTTTTCTAATGCGTTAATTTTATGTTTTTCACCGTCATACATTTCATCATTTATAGATAATTCGGAGATATTTGAGGCACATAAAATCATGTTTCCTACACGTACTGAATTGCATATTCCACTATATACATCATCAGCATTTACTGGAATTATTTCTGTAATTTCTTCAATTTTTTTGATTTCTTCTGGGAGGTGGAATTCAGGACATACTAATGTTTTTGATTTAGTTAGTGGAAAAATATTACAATCTAAATGATAAAGATATTCATCTACCATTTCTAATTTAATAATATTCATATCAAATTCTTTTTCCATCCATTCAAAGGCTTTTTTTTCTGATCTTATACCATATCCTCCTATGTAATTATTTCCATATAGATATTTTAAATCTGCTTCTCCTTCAAATTTATAGGGACAATCATGAGTTATATAATTCATTAAATCATAAAATGGTTTTCCTACTAATTCTTCACCTTGTCTTGGGGGTGAGGTAAAATTAGCCATAACAATATTATTGCTATTTTTTATATGTGGAAGATAAATTCCCATATTGGCAACATACACTAAATCTTGAAATTTATTACCATGACTTGGTAAATTACATACAAATCCTGCACCTGATACAAAATTATATAGGTCCATAAATTGTTTATACGCTTTGCCTCTGTTTACTTTTAATTCTTCAGAGGACATTTCTTGCATCCATATATTATTTGGATTTTCTGTGGAAAAGGAAAAAGGAAAATTCATAACAAAACTTGGAAAAGGCAACTGAGAAGGGGTCTCTTTCATTTATAAAATTTATTAATTAATAATTATATTCTGTTTATACATATACTAACTAGTAACTAGGTAAACAAAATAAATAAAAAAAGCCCCGCTATTGCGGGGCTCTTAATATTTAAATACTAAATAACTATAATATTATAGAGTATTTAATCCTGCTACTTTTATTAAACCGTAGAATTCAGGTCTTAGCATTTTCTTCGCATAGCGAGTTAATAGACCTTTTCTTGGTACAAACGTATCTGGATCATAAATCATTGGAGTCATGATAAGTGGTACATAAGGTGAGAATACTGCACCTGCTTCCAAGAATTGAGAACCTCTGAAACCAAGTAAAATTTGGTTTTCAGTCATATATGGGTTCTTATAAACTTGATATCTACCATTTAATTGACCAACTTTCTGTACACCAAATGCATAATTCATTTTAGCAGCATCACCATCTGTATTAGCAGCAAATCCTGGAATAGATTCCAAAATAGTACCTACAGTTGGAGAACATACTAAGAAATTAGCACCACCTCTAAGTGTTTTCTGGTGGATTACATTAGAAAGTTTTTGGATTTTAGTTCCTAAAGTTTGGAACCATTGTCCTTGTGAATTATAAAATCCTAAATCTGTGATGTTTCCTGTTGTTGTTGAAGCATCAACTGATTGATTGTTTATCGCAGACCATGCTTCAGTTCCTGCAGCTGCTGATTCAATTAACATATCTAAAATTTCTAAGTCAATTTCTAATGAAATGTACTCACTCATAATAGAAGTTAATTCAGCTTCTGCATCTAAGCTATGATAAGCATTAAGGTCTTGAGCGAACTCAGGAGTCCATACTGCTTTCAATTTCTTAGTTTTAGCAACAATCGCTTCACTTCTCATTTGAACATTAATCTGAGGGATTGTAATTGTTGAGTTATTTGTGTCAAGGTAAGTATTACCATCTTCAAAATCACCTCTACTTCCATCAGTTGGTTGTTGTGAATAAGAAATTACTGCTTCTGTAAATGTAGCCCATTGATTAACATAAGAAGAAGATACAATAAATTGAATATTGTTTCCACTAATAGTTGTAAATTGAGGCCAAGTAGTTACATTAGTTGAACCTGAGAAAAGTTGGAATGATCTAACTGATTCAGAATCAAAATTAGACATTTTACTTAACTCAACGTTTACTGTTTTTAAATGAGTTGCGTTTGCAACTGCAACAGATTCTGATAAACTACCATCAAAATTAACATCTTTCCATGAAGCTGATGCTACAGCAGCAGTATCAGTTAAAGATGAAGTAGTGTTTGTAGAGTAAGAATATCTTCCTGCCCCATACAAAGCACCTGTGTCTGTGTTACCAAAGTTAGCTGAAGTATCACCGTACATAGAATTTCCACTTGTAAATGGAGATTTGTTTGTACCATACTGGAAGTCAAGGTAGAATACAAGACCAGAAGGTAAGTTCATTGGTTGAACCGAAACGAATTCCTTCGCTGCGATTTGACCAAATACTTTTCTTACCAATGGTAAAGCAACACCTGCCCATTGAGCACCTGTACCTGCAGTAAATGTTCCTGCACCAGATCCTCCACCAGTATTAGAAGCTTCAGTAACCAATTGTTTTGCTTGGTTTTCTAATAACATCGACATATTGTTTTTGTCATTATCACCCAAGCCTTCAAGTAGACCTGTTTTTGCCCACTTGCCTGCTAATCTAGCCGCATCGTCTTGTAGACTTTTATACGGATTAGCGCTTTCTAATAAAGAATTTAATTGGCTCATGTTTTTGTTTTTTAAAATTATTTTTTGTTATTAAATTATTCCTGCAAGTTTTTTAAATCTATCCACCATTTGATTTGATTCAACGATAGGTTTTTTATTAGCTTTCTTTGGAGCTATTCCAGCAGATTTAGAAGCTCTTCCTAAATTTTCTTTAATTGATCTTTTACGTCTTTTTGGTTTTAGATCTACTAAAGTATCATAAATAAGTTTTGCTTCTTTAACTGTAGTAGCTTTGTCAAAGTTAGTTAATACTTTAACTTTATCATTTTCATTCAAATTTTTAGATTTGAAGATTTTGTTGGTATACAACAATTTAGCATTCAATAAGTTAATTTCATTAAGATCAGTTCTTAAAGTTTCAATAGTAGTATAAGCTTCTTTAAGCTCTGAATCATCTTCTTCATATGAAGTTTTTGCTTCAAATACTTTACCTATTTCATCTTCAAGTTTTGCTAAATCTTCTTCAGATGCTTCTTTACCTTCATCTTCTCTTAATTTCGCTTGTGAAGCGGCAGATCCAATAGCTCCTAGAGTATCTAATAAAGCAGCGACTTTTGGATATTTGTCTCTGTTTTCTTTTTTCTCCATAGCTAATTGTAAAGCTGTCATTCCACCTGCAGCTCCAAAAAGAGCAGCCATTCCGGCAGCTACACCTACAATTTCATTAACTTCTTGTTTACTTTCTGTTACTTCAACATCTACATCAGTTGTTGTTTCGTCTTCTACTTCAACATCTTCAGTATCTTCAACTTCTACTTCTTCTCCTTCTACTTCTTCTTCTTCAAAGTTGTCGCCTGCCTCAATTTCTCCGGCAGTAACCATGTCTTCAATAACATCTTCGATAAAAGCTTTTAGATCTTCATCAGTCATGTCTTCAAGGTCAATTTCTTCGGCTTCAGCATCATCTGCTTCACCTTCTAAATCTTCCTTTTCGTCTTTCATACCATCTTCATAGCCTTCTTCTTCGGCATCTGTTCTGGCATCTTCTTTGACTTCTTCTTTATCTTCAGCTTCTTCAATTTCGGCTAAAACTTCATCTAAACTATCTTCATCTATTTTACGCATTTTTTCAGTTTCTTTTTCTTCGGTGTTATCACCTTTTAAACCTTTACGCATTACAGGATCTGATAATTTTTCAGAAATTTTGTCATTTTTTTCTGCTTTAGCTTCTTCTTTTACACTATCTTTCTCATCAGTATCATCCATCTCTTGCAGTTTAGCGGATAACATAGTTTTGAGGTGTGGTGTAAATGATTCTTCTAGAGCAGCTTTTGCATTTGCTATTGCTGATTCTTTTACAGCTTTAGCGTCAGCGATTGCTTCTTTTAAAAAATCTCTGTTCATTTTCCTAAAATTTTGTTTGGGAAGTACGTTTATTAGAAACGTAATTGGATTATTAATTAATTAGATGCCATATAGAAAAATGGCATATTACGATAATACGTATATGAGGATTAATGAAAAATTAAGAAATTGGACAAGTTCCTTTAGAGCAAAGTATTTCGTGGATAATAGAATTTACTTTAGTGTATGAAATTGTTGATTTAAATTCGAAGCCTTCTTTTACTAAATGCATATATGAACCTGGATTAGATGGAGTTGATACAAAATCCCAACATAATAATTCAAAATCATCTTGTACTTCTTGTACTTCACCCATTGGTCTTAATGACCCCATTCCTCTTGAAGATACCCCTACTGTTATGCCATTATCAATAAGAGATGATAATATATTACCAGATGGAGTTGGAAGTATTTCTATTTTACCCATAATATTATCTCCATCCCACCAAGTATCTGTTATATTATGAGAAACATTTTTTAAATTAACAACAGAACTTTCAGGATGATCTAATTCCCCAACTGCTCTATTTTCTTTTATTACTTCATCATACTTATCCATTTCTCTTTGCCATAAATCTTTTTTATAGTATCTTCCATTTCCATTTTTAACTTCGCAAGTAGCTAAAATTCCTTCAACTATAGGATTACCATTTTCGGATTTTTTCCCTTCAGATAATTTTACTTTTGGGGTGAAAGAAATAGTTTCAATAAGTATTTTCTTCATAACTTAGTCGTTTAATAAATCTTTATATGAGATTTTATTTTCTTTTACAGGAATATAATTAGTTCCTGGTTCTCCTTTTTTAAATTTTGTTTTTGAAGAATCTCCATACCCACTACCAGCCCATTTTCCTTTTATTTGTGTAGGTTTTAAACCCGGTCTATCTTCTGAATATCCTAATTTATCTACTCCAAATGCTGCATTTTCTATATAATATAATGGGTTTTTAGCTAAATTTTTAGCCACTTTATCTTTGGCTTTTTTTAATAATTTCCCTAAATTTTCATCAGTTATAATATCTCTTACTTTTTCCATTTCAACATAAACACCTTTTTGGAATTCATCCCCATTAAGATTATCTACTTTTTTAGTATCAGCATTATTATAATTATTTTTATTTAATTTTTCTTCGAAAATTTGATGCCACTTAGGTTTTGATGCTTTACTTGCATCTGTAACTCTCCCAAAGGTTGATAAATTTTCATTAATAACACTTTTTTGTTTAAGGATAGTAGTAGCTTGGTCAAAGCTAGTTATGTTTGTTATAAATTGAGGAAAAAGACGTTTAGCTTCACTTAAGAATACTCCTTTATGGCCTTTACCTTCTTTTATTTGATTGTATTGTTCTTGTAATGTTTTCATTCTTTTCCTTTTAATAGTTGTTTAATGTCATTTAAATAATCCATAATTAAATCTGTAGGTTTTACTACTGAAAATGATTTTGGATTATCATTATAATATTTTATTGTTTCATTTTTAGCATTCGATATCAATTTATAAATATTATTAAGTTCCTTCTCAATTGAATCAAATGCAGAAATTCTTTTTTTTTGAAAATCCGCTTCAAATAATTGTTTTACTTCTAACCCAGATCCTTTTTGAACATAATTACCTTTTTTATTTTTAGGCACTAATTTATATTGAAATTTTTTTACGTAATAATTATCTTTTACTCCATCAGAGTCTGCCTTAGGACCCGGACCTAATGTTGAACCTGGGTTTTTGCTCATTTTTTTACTAATTTATATCCTAAATCTTTTAGGGCTTTTGATTCTTTAGCTTTTTTACCTCCTGTAAAAGCAAATGGTGTTGCATACCCCATTCCTTCACCAGGTGTAAACCCAGCTGCTCCTGCTCCTCCTCCAGTTGTAGACATTTCAGGGATTATATAATTCTGATCTCTTAATACTTTCATTATAGCATAAACAGCATCTTGTAAAGAATAACCATATTCATCAGCCATTTTTCTAATAAAGTTATTTATTGATCTTTCTGTATCTCGGTTTACATTTTCTTTTAATCCATACTTGTAACCAGTAGAATATTTTTCAAAATCATCTAAATTTTTAATTTCAATTTCATCACCATCTTTTATAGCATATACTTTAGCTGTAAACTTTCCCATACCATCATCACGCTTGCCTGATTTAATTTGTTTTAATGATGATTTTGCTCTTGCTTTATTAATAAAAGACATTTGATCTTCATTTTCTTTTAATGATTTATAATTTTCAGGATAATTTTTTCTAATATGAGTACGATAAGCATTAAATGCATCTCTTATCATTTGAAATATTCCTTGCATTTTTTTATCCTTCATTATATTTTTATCATCTTTTAACCAATCAAGATGTTTATTTAACTTTAAAAATTGTTTATATACATTATTAATATTAGGTAATCTATATTGATTTGAAACTGATCTACCTCCTGTATTTACTTCTCCCTCATAATCTGGTTCTAATTTTTCCCAATACATTGAAAAGTTTCCTGTAAAGTAACTTCCTCTTGGGATGGGACCATATTCTGCTTCTATTTTTTTAAGAAGTTCTTGTGGTATTCTTTTATCATCTACATAAACAATCCCCTCAGCCCAATCTTCTTTAGGTCTACCCTCTTTTTCTGATGGAGGATCTATAAATTCTACTTCTGCCTCTGTTAATTTATACTTGAGATTTTTCATTTGCGATTTTTAATTCTTCAAGAAGACTATAATATTGTAATAAATCTACTAAATTTCCATTATTTATTCTTTTTCTTTTATCAACTTCTTTGATATATTTATTAACTTCTAATAATTTTATTTTAGTAGCTTTATCTTTAGTATTTTTTACTTCTTTTTTTAAATCAATTTTAATTTCATTAATTTTATTATTATAAAATTCTTTTAATTTGCTTGTATTATCTACATTATTAATAAATTCTTTTAAAACTAATTTTTGTGATGAATTTAAATCTGAGTATTTATCATTGAATTTTTCTAATAATACTCTATAAGTAAGAATTCTTAAATCTTTATCATAATTTTTAAATTCTTCTAAAATATCTTCTTTAACACTTTCTTTAGTAATATTTTCTTCTGTTAGATGTTCCATAATACTAACTCTATTATCTACTATTTGATTTGGATCTGTTATATCTTTTGAGTTAAATATTTCAAATAATGTATATAAAGAAGCTAATGGTTTATAATTATTTATTTTTGTTTTAAATAATTCTTCTAAATTATAATTTTGTTTTAATTCTTTTATTATATTGTATTTTTCTCTTCTTAAAGCACTTCTATTTAATTTTCTAGAAGTTTCTAATATAGTATTAAGAATTAAATTTGCTTTTCCTTCAGTTATATTTGATTTTTTGAATACAGTTTCATATAATTTATATTCTTTTCCTAATTCGGTATTTACAAAATATTTTTTTAAAATATTTAAAGCCGGTGATTCTTTGCCCTTTAATGTGTCGGCTGTTATTGTTCTAACTAGGAGTTCGAAAAGAAGACCGGTGTTTTTAAACTTAGAATGTTTTACACGCATATTGGTATAATTATTTATTTATAAATATATCAGGATTTTTTATTCTTAATATTTTTATTCTCAGATATTACTTTTTTTGATTTTAATGGAATATTTTTTAACATATTCTCATACTTACTCATTATTTTAGCAGCATTATTTTCATTAACACTTTTATCATCTTTCATTCTTTTTACACCTAATCTATCTTTACCAAAATTATCTTCTTGTTTATTACGTTTTGTTAATTGTTTTTTAGGTCTACCTAATGGTGATTTATCATCCGCCCCATCATTATATCCTGGAGGGACGTTTGCTGGATCAGAATACATTCTTCCTTTACCATATAAAGCTGCTAAATCATGAGGAGTACCATAAGATCTTCCTGTTTCTAAAGGATCATTTCCTTCTGCTTCTATTTGGGCATTTCTGAATATTCGTTTTTGGTCTTGTCTAACTAATGCTCTATATTCTTCATATTCATCTTCACTAAAGTGGAATATATTTTCATAAATCCAATCAGATGGAATAATTTTACTATCTAACATTGATTGTGCTAATGTCATTTTTTCCGTCATTAGAGCAATTTTTTCTTGATCGTATATTATAGATGGAGTAGTTAAAGATAATTCAAAATTTGTTAAACTTTCATCTTTATAACCTTGAGTGTATAAATGAATTAAAGCTATTTTATATAATTCAGATGTAAATATTCTTTGTAATCTTTCTACTGTTCTAGCAAATCGGATATCTTGGGCGGCTAATGTAGCTTTACCCTCTAAATTTTCATCATAACCCATATATGCTTTAGGAACTTTTAAGGCAGCAAATAATTTTTCTCTTAAATATTCAACATCTTGGATACCATCAAATTGTAATCCTCCTAAATTTTCTATTTTTGTTGTTGAATCATTTCCTCTAATTGGAATATAGAAATCTTCTAATAAATTTTGAAGATTATATTTTAAATTATATTCACCTGAATCTTCATCTATATGAGGAGTACGTTTTAATTTAGAAATAGTTTTTTCCATAAAAGCATCTACTTCATTTGGGGGAATTGAACCTACATTCATATAAAATATTCTTTTTTCTGGTGCTCTTACTATTCTATGAATTAACATTGCATCTTCTGCTAAAGAATATTGTTTAAATAATTTACGTCCAGGTTCTATATAAGATCTACCATAAGGTAAAAAATTCATATCTGTTAATAATCTAAAATGAGCTACCTCATAATTATCAAAAAATATACCATTTATATCTGATTGATTTCCTGAGTTAGGAACATTAAAATACCCATAATCTGATGTAGCAATCCCATCTGGGTTGTATTTGTATCTGACTTCTGTTGGATTTTCTTTATCATATCCTTCTTGTCTTTCTATATGAAATGCCGTATAAGGAATAACATTGTATACCCCAAATTTTTCAGCTATTTCTAATTTTAAAAAGAAATCTCCATATTTAGCCATATTTCTAATCCAAGGCCATAGATTAAACTCAATATTCAATACATCATAAAATAAATTATATAAAATTTTCTGAATATTTTCATCTGAGCTTTTAATTTGTAATACCTCTCCCATATCATTTTTTAATGTAGCTTCATCAGCTACTATATCTAAAGCAGAAGCAACAATAGCATCTGTATCCATTGCATCGTACTCTGAGTAAAGATATGGTCTTAATGTTTGATAATTAAAATTAGTTTGTTGTCCATATAATGAATTTGGGGAATTTGTATAAACCCTATTAAATCTATCTACTAATGAGTTGGTTTCAAGTTCACCCCCCATTTGGATTTGATTAACATCCATAACTTTTAGTTGATTACCCCCTACATTACGAATTAATACGTCTGTTGAAAATAATCTTTTTAATCTTGAAAATAAACCTGTATCTGCCATTTTGTTTTATTTTTATAAATATATTAAAGTAACCAATCTATGCTTTCATCCTTACCATTTATTTTCATTTGGTATGGATTTTCGACTGATTTATTATTATATACTCCTTTATAGGAGTGTTTTGTACTTGTTACATTATTTAATGCTGCTCTAGCATTATCTAAACTTTGTTGTTGGAATTTTAATGAAGTATCTCTTAAAAACATAGCTATTCCAAAAGACATTACTAAATCATCATTATATCCTGTTTGAGCTTCTGGTCTTCCATTTTTCCAGATAAATACTTTCATTTCTTCTAATAAACGTTTAGATTGAATTATTGTACTTCTATCACCAATAAACTCTCTAAATTTATTAATTACTAAGGGTCTTGTTCTCATCGACATAGTAAATCCTGGTACCATTTCAGAATTACCTTCATATACTCTTAAGTATGATTCTGCAGTTACAGTATCTGATTTTGGAGAATGGTATAGATTTTTATACCCTCTTTCTGCTATTGCATCTAATGTTGCCCAACCTATATTAGCATTTTCAACTACTAACATAGCATTATTATATTCAGTAGCTAATCCTGTAAGAAAATAACCAAATTCTTTAGGAGGCATTTGGCCTTTATATTCAGCTACTTGCACATTAGTTTCAATATCAATAACATGACAAGCAGAAAAATCTTTACTATCACCCCTAGCTACATCAGCCGTTACTAAATATTCTCTTGAATAATCTGCTGGTTCCCAAACCCATAGATTTTGATCTACCCCTCTTCTTTCTAAAGGTTCTTTAATTGTAGTTTCTTTAATAAAATCCAACCATTCAGAATAAAAAACAATATCCCCAGATGTGCTAAAATCACAATCACACTCTTGTGCTGCTATTCTAGGATCACCTAATAATTCATCTTGTCTTTTTCTCCATTCTTCATCTCGTTCGGGATGGACAAACCAAGGTAGTTTAATAGGTAAAAATTCATTTTCTTTAGATTCAGCTTTAACCCATGTTTGATGAAACCATCCTCCTGTTCCATAAGGTGTACTTAAAGCAATACAACCCCCTCCGGTTGCTAAAGTTTGTTGAGCTGATGCCCATATTTCTCCAATATTTTCAATAAATGCAGCCTCATCAACTAATAATAAAGAAACAGCTTCGGATCTACCTGCATCACTTGAAGCTGATGTTGCTTTAATTTGAGAGCCATTTCTTAATCTTAATGTTAATTTATTATTTTCAATATAATCTATAGCTAACCAAGAAGGTAAATTATCATACATAAATTTTACCTTAGTTACCATATTTTTAGCTGTTTCTTGTTTTGTAGCTATACAAAGTACATTTTTATCTTTATGAAATAGCATCATCCATAAAGAAAATGCAGCTGTTAAAGTAGATATACCTAATTGTCTTGATTTTAAAATTATAGAATAAGGATTTTCTTTAAATAAACCTAAAACTTTTTCTTGGAATGGGTATAAATTAAATTGTATTCTACCCCTCTGTGGATGTTGAATATAACAATACTTTCTCATAAAATGTACTGGGTCCTTTGCACATTTTATATATTCTTGTCTTATTATTTTTTTTAAATCCTCAGCCATTTAACATTTAATGTATTTGTCCTGCTAAATAAATAGCACTTGATGTACCAACTACTCCTACTACAATCCCAAACCATCTTTTATTATACCATCTATCAGTAATTTTTAATCTATCTTCATACAATTTAATTTGATCATTTAATAAAAGTATTTCTGATTGTTTATTTGTAAGAAGTGATTCATTTTTTGTATTTAAAGCTTTAAAATTATTTATTTGTAATTCTAAATCTGATATTAAAATAGTTTTAAGAGAATCTTGTTGGTTTAATGTATCTATAGCTAAAAAGAACCCATCTAATTCTGTTTGGGGGATTTTAACTATTTTATCTTGACCAAAACAATTAAATGTAAATAATATTGATAATATTAATAATAATTTTTTCATTTTCTATATTTTTTTTCAAAATCAGATATTGTTTTTTTGGCTGATTTTGTTGATTTAACTTTTGCTTTTGTTTTCTTTATTTTAACGTCTGTTTTCTTTATTTTTTCTTTAGCAACTTTTTTTTCTTTTTCAAGCTGTTCACCTTTAGTTTTAACATCTTTTAATTTTTTCTTGTTATCTTTAAGGTCTTTTTTAAATTGTTTTTTACTTCCACTTTTAGAAGTTAAAGCAAATATACCTACTATTACAGCTCCTATACCTAGTAGAATTTTCCAAAATTTTTTCATAGTTTTGATTTTATTCGAGCATTGATTCTAGCTCTTTTTTGATGCTGGTTAATGTTAATAATCTATTTTTTAATTCTTCTTTTTCTCCACCTTCTGATCTTTTCCATTTATTAGCTGTAGATTTTAATTCTGAAGAAACTTGTTGTAGTTTACGTGCTAATACTGCTATTGAATCTTTTGATGCTCCCTTTAATTGTGAAGAAGTTGGTTCTTCCTCTTCATCTTCACCTAACTTAACGGCTTCAGATGTAGTTAAATCCTCAATTGTTTCTAAACTGTCGATTGATTTTTCTAATTCTTTATTAATATCTTTTTGCCCTTGTAAATCCTTTTGATCTGCTTCGCTTAAAATAGAAATAATTTCGTTTTTAATAGACTTTTTTAATTTATTTACATCCATAATTATATTTTTTTATAAATATTATGAAAAAATTGTTTCTTTAATTTTATTAATACGTTCTTTTGTAGTACCTTTAATTTCAACAAACCTAGGTCTATGCATGCTTAAAATTGATTTTATCTCTTTATCAATAGCTTTTCTATATTTAGCATTTGTTTCTCTTACTCCATTATCTTCTATTTTTACTCCCTCAGGAGAAACATAAAATATAATATCATATTCATTTATTAAAGGAAGAAAAGCTGCATTTAAATAGAATTTTTTTGATTCTGGTATAGATTTTGATAATTTACAAAAAGCCATAACATCAATAATAGTTCTATCTGTTATCATTTTTTCCTGCATTAATTCCGCCGATCTTTCAGCTGCAAAAATAATTTGTCCTTTAAAAGTACTATCTGTATTTAAAGGAACTCCTAATGAATTTAAATATTTGCTACGTTCTGTAGCAAATTTATAATCCTTAAACTCATCTAATTCTTTTAACGAATTTACTAATGTAGTTTTACCTACACTCATTGTCCCACAAAAACCTATTTTCATAATTATTATTTTTAGTTACATTATAAATTTTTTCTCATGACCTATTATTACTTTAGGATCAATATAAGATTTAAAACCTTTTTTTCTAGCTTTTTCTTGAAATGTAAAATCTTCTCCTTCCCATTGTTTTTCATTTTCAGGCATAAATGGTTGATTTAATATACGAAAAACTTCACTCTTTACCAACATAAATCCCATTCCATTAGCATGAATTTCTATTGGTGATTCTTTAGAAACAATATCTTTCATTCTTAAAGTAGGTCCATCTAACATAGAACATGCAAACTTTTCTGGTTTATTATAAAAATCACCGGTAGATCTATAATAAACACCTGATATTATATCTAAATCTCTTGATATTAATGAATAAAAATCTTCAGATTTAAAAACTTGATCACTATCTATCCACATATAATGTGTAGGATCTAAAATTTTAGCTCTATCTAATAATTTTTGTCTACTATAAAAAACATTAGGAACATATCCTATAACTTGATACCATTCCCAATTTGGAGGAAGTGAAGCTATTAAATTACTCCAACTTTCTAAAAATTTATCAGAAAATTCTCTTCCTGGGAGACAGAATGCTATTCTATAATTCATTTTTAATGTCTAGCCCCTCTCATTGCGGGATTTTTATACCAAGGTAAACCCTCTCTTCCTTTTCTTATTGCTTTCCAATCTTCTTCTGAGTATTGTATTCCATTTAGGTAGTATTCTTTTATTTTTTGTGTTTTATTAATTATTGCAGGACCTTCAAAATTGTGGATTTTAAATTCTTCTTTAATTTGTAGAGTGTACATTGTTGTTAAACTTCCATCTTCCTCTTTTTTTGTAAGTTTTCTTGCTTTAATGTTTGGTTCGGTAATAACTTTTTTTCTTGGCATAATTTTGCGTTTTTAATTAAACTTTCAGCTACGTAAGTTCCTTGTGCTCCTGATACTGTTATACCTCTTGCACTTAAGGCATCACCTACAAAATATACATTTGGAAATTCTGTAAGTGATAGATTTTTATAATTTACTAAAGGTTCAGGTGATAAGTATTTTACCTCTGGAATGTATATTCCCCAATCATTTTTTAATGTAGGAAATACTTTTTTCATATCTTCAATAAAATCTTCTATATATTTAAAATAACCTTTAAAATGTTTTCTAACTTTATCAAGTTCTCTTTCATTTATATAATGAGCTTTAACCCAATCTCCTTCTGATGTTTTACTTTTTTCTCTATATGATACCTTTACTGGACCAACATATTGTTGGAATTCTCCATTTTCATCTTCATAAGATTGGTTACATTCAAAATCAGAATCTATCATAGGAGAATAATATAATCCTGCTTTATATTTAGGTCTAAATCTACCTATTTTACCATCAGATGTTATATCTACTTTATTTACTTTTTCAACTAATTCTCTAGACCAATCAAAGGGTTTATTAATACCTTTAATTTCCATTAAAATACCAAAATTAGTCATATCATTTTTAAATTTTGGATCTTTTTTAGCATGACCATTATAGCTATAATCTCCATATGTTTCTTCTAAAGCAACATAAGCAGCATTATTATTAGTACAAAATGATCTTAATGAAACACCTTTATCCTCAAATTTTCTATATAATTTAAAATCATAAGATATATCAATTAATTTTTGAAAGTGTTTTTGAGGTGCTTCAAATCTAACACCTATCTGTACTGGTTTTGATTCAGTTGGTAAATTATATTCTTCTGCTAATTGTTTTCCAAAATCAATACCAGATTTACCTACACCAAATATTAAATTATCATATTTAATGTTATAAAATTTATTATTATTTAAATCCTCAAAAGTACATTCTTGTACTCTAACGTCAAAATTAATACTAATTACTTTAGATTTCCAAATAAATTCTACACCATTATCTACTAAATAATTATACCAATTTTTACCAATTTCATGTAAATAATCAGTACCAACATGCCATACTGGGAATAATCTTAAACCGAAATAAGGTTTAATAAAATCAGGTTCTTCTATTGGATTTGAACATTGTACTTCTTCTGGTTTAGGATGGAATCTTTTGAAATTATTAATAACTTGATCCATTAATTCCATTGCTTTTTCTTCACCACAATATTTAGATAAATGACCCCCAATTGATGTGTGGTATGTTAATTTACCATCTGACCATCCTCCTGCTCCTAACATTCCTGTCATTACTTCTTCAGGTAATCTATTATATGGATCTTTACCCATATCAATAATTGTAATTTTACCTTTAAAATTATTATCAACTAATTTAGTAGCAGCATTAATTCCTGCTACTCCTGCTCCTACAATTACTATGTTTTGTCCCATTTATTTTGGTTTATTAATTATAATATACGAAAAAAAAATGTGGCTCCCAAATTGGAGGCCACAGATCTCTACTACTTTTTACTAACACCTGGCTATGAATCAGGCTATAATTTAACAATTACAACAAGTGCATTCGCAACTTGTCCCACATTTGCATACTTGACAATCACACATGATTTATTTATTTTTAGTTAATAATTTTTTGTCTTTTTTATTATTTACGTTTAAAACTAAACGAGAATATAATGAACGAGCTTCTGTAATAAGATTAGTGTATTGGTTTAACCCTATACTATCTATACGTCTATTTAATGGTATATTATTGTCTATATAATGTTTTAAATTATCTGATAATGGTTGATGGAATGTTGCTCCTTCATTTAATATAGGACCATTACGTTTAGAAGAGCATCCCCCACACCCACAATTACATTCTTTTTTCTTTGGGGTTTGTAGTGCTTCTATTATTAAATTACGTAATCTACTCATGATTATACATATTAAATTCCATTTGTAAATGTTGTAGGAGAAATATTTTTTATGGAAACTGGTCCAGAGAACTTAGTAAAATTTTGGTCTATATAATCAATTAATTCTTCTGGTGATTTAACTAAATAATTTCCAAATTTATTAGCAGTATCTACAAATAAGAAATCTTTTACTCCTTCGGCATTAACATAATTGTTAGCATATATTTTTTGAAAAGCTATTCTTAATAAAATATTTTCAGATAAAATATCTTTTGTTATTATTTCATCTACATTATTAGCTTCGGGATACATTACTCCTGCTAATTCTCTAGTTAATTTTAATATTGTTTCTTCATCTTCTCCATTTGCTATTAATTCAGGAACGAATAAATCAGGTCTTACTTTATTTGATATATCCGGGTATTTTTCTACTAAATTTAAAATACTAGCTGTTCCTGATAGTTTTTCATCTCTTCCACCTAATCTTCCTGATGTTCCCTTTACTTCTAAATAATCACCATTCCAATCTAAATCCCCCTTTTCACCTACCATCATTTTTACATCTTTTAAAAGTAAAGCCATTGCAATTTCTGCTTTACCAACTCCTCTTCCTCCTTCATATCCCCCAAAATTTACTAATTGGGTAATACTATCTCCTGATATTCCTGATTGTTTTAAATCCTTAATTATATTCCCGACGTCTTTTGATTTTAATGATTTTAAGGATAATTGACCTTTATTTATATATTCATCAAAATTATCTACATCATCATTAATTGTTAATATACTAAATAATTCCCCAGGAGTATCTTTTCCTTCAACTGTGTCTTCATCTATATTAGCATTAGCTGCTATTTTATCAAATGATTTTCTTTTAGGTTGGGATTTTAATTTTTTCTTTATAAGAGAAATAAATTCTTTATCATCTTTATTAAGATCTAATAAAGCTATTATTTCTTCTTTTTCTAAATTTTCAGGATCTTCTTCTCCTTTTTTTATTTTAATAGTTAAATCTTCTAATTCTTCGTCAGAAAATAAACTTAATTGTTGTTCACTTGTAATTCCTGTTATCATTTCAAATAACATTTCTTTATCTTTTGGATCATTCATATCAGGATAACCCTTAGGAAATTTATAAGCTACTTTATTTAAAAATGTAATAATTGGATCTACCATTATGCTGGTTCTTCTGCAGCCGGTTCTTCTGCTGCTGGTTCTTCTGTTGTTTCTGTGTCTACTTCAACATCTACTTCTTCACCTCCTTCACCTTCTTCAACTTCTTCACTAGTACCATATCTTAATATTCGAGCTACAGCTTGAGTTGCTTGTTCTTCTTCATTTAGATTTAAAAGATAATAACTTTTTCCTTCAATTTGAGCTATCCAACTTCTACCATTATATATTAAATAAAAATTTTCATTATTTTTTAAATTAATACGAAATGTTGAAGGACGTGGAGCTACCCAATCTATTGATTCTAAAAAATTATCAAATTGATATGATAATAAATCTATAATAACTGATTTTAATTCTGGAAATTTGGTTAATTCATCATATTCTACAGCAGCTTCCTCAGCTTTTGATCTGTCAGAATAAACCTGCTTGGTTAACAGGCGTATTTTCTCTTTGAATTCTTCTCTTGTCATTTTTATTTAATAAATCCACCTTTGGTATCTGTAAAGCTCTTAACTTTTTCTAATCTCTTCATAAATTCGGGCTTATCTTTAAAATAGGTTTTATTCATTAAATCAGGTTTTTTACCATCCCATGGAGATAAAAATGGAAGTTTTTCTGAATATGAGTACATACATTGATATTCATTATTATCAGGACATCTAACTACATCCCCAATGTTTAAAGCTTTTCCCTCTATATCTTTAATTGGTTCATCTTCGTTTATAACAGGAGGTGCTGATGTTAATGCTTCTCCTTCAAGATGATGTTTAACAGAAGACATATAATCTGATGCTTTTGTTAATTTTGATTGGACCCAACTTTCTAATTGAGTTTCATTTTCTATCATATGAAATAAATGTTGAGCATATTTAGCTATTCTAGCTAATTGCTTTCTAGCCATTTTTCCTTCATAATCTTTAATTCTTTTTTTATGACCTTCTTTTAAGGTGTTTTTTTCAACATCTACTATATCAATATGATCTCTTATCATAGCATCTAAATATAAATTAGCATCATCTGTAGACATTGCTTTCATTATAGATGAAATAATATAATCATCATCTTGAATAGCATCTCTAAGTCTTTCTAATTTATTCCATGCTTCTGAATCTGTAGTTTCTTTTATAGTATTTGTATGACTTGAATCATAACCATCTGTTGGATCATCTGTAATGTCACCATCACTTGATTGACCTACTTTATTAGGAGCCCATTGAGCATCTATTCCATTTTTTAAATCCCAAGAAACAGGATCCATTTCTTCAAGATTTTTTATATCGTGTTTTTTAAATTTTCCTTTTTTTGTATTAACTATTTCTTCCTCATCTTCAGCTAATGGATTCTTTTTAGATGCTGCTTCTAAATCTGCCGCTGTTTTCTTTGTTGTTTCTAATTCTTTATTTAAATCTTGTTGGGCTTTAACATCTTCAGGACCTGCTTCTTTTATAGATTTAAAAATAGAAGATATTCTTTCTTTTAAATTTATTTCTTCTTTCTTTTCTCCTTTTTTAGATAAAGAATCTTTTATTAATTCACTTAATCTATCTTTTTTCATTGATTCGGCTTGTTTTTTAGCTATATTAGTTGCTCTTCCATACATTACCTTTTCAGCATCTTTACCATATTTGTTAACAAGAGAACGTTTATTTTTTTTCATCTTCATGATGATATCTTCTCTTTTATCAAGTTCAGCTTGTGTTAATTTCTTCTCATTAAGCATCTTTTTCCGAACTAGAATCTTTTGATTTATCTGCTAAAGGACGTAAAATATTAAAAGCTCTTTTTAATTCAGCATTTTTTGAAAAATCCATTTGTTCTTTTTCTCCAATTTCATCTACAAAATCCATTATTGCTTTAGCAAATGTTGAAGGATCTTTAACTGCTTGGTTTATTTTTGTTTGGGCTTGGGTAGGAATATTATCTGCTTCTGTAGTTAATATTTCTTCTACTCCTTCTTTATCACTAACATCACCAACTACATGAGCTCTTGTGAAATATGTAATAGTATTACCAATTTGATCTAATAATTTATTATCTCCTAATTTTTTAGATGTTGCTTGGGCTTTAGTTAAAAGACCTTGAATAGCTGTTATATTAGGATCTACTACTCCTGGCATTTTTGTATCTACTTCTATGTCAGTTTCAGTTTCAGTATCATCAACTGTTATGTCTTCTTCTTTTTCAACGTCTACATTAACATCTTCTTCTTTTTCAACGTCCACATTTTCAGTATCTTCAACATCAACATTAACATCTTCTTCTGCTTCTGCTAATTCAGATAAAATTCTTTCTCTAATTTGGTTTTTTAATTCCGATACCTTCATTTTTTTTAATGCACTTTTAATATCTTTTTTTGCATCTTTAAATCCATCTTTATACCCTTCTTGTTCAGCATCTGTTCGTGCATCTTCATTTACACTTTCAGTGAGAACTTTACCATTACTTTCTTCAGTTAGAAGTGGGTTGTTTTTAAGATAGTTTCTGTAGTCAAAGTTTTCCATTGTCGTATATTTTTATTTATAAATATGTTAAGATTTATTAGATTTAACCTTTTCCATTATTTTCTTTACTAATTCTGTTCTTTTATCAGCTGGCATGCTTTTAAATCCGCCAGGTGTTTTAGAGGATGTATCCTCTGGGTTGATATTTCCTGTTTTATCATAACCACAAGTGCCTTCATCTACAGAATCTCCTCTGAAATCTTCTTCTGTATCTAGAAAATCTCTAAATTCTTCAGCATGTTGTCTTGCCATTGATGCATATGGTTGTTCATCTGTTTTAGTATAAAATGATTCTAATGCATCTAATATCTCACCATATGAATACATATCAGCTATAGCTTCTATTTTAGCTTTTGCGTTTGCATCCATATTTTCTGTGATTAATTTTTTACTTGTAAATTTCATAATAATTTATCTTGTGCTAAAAATTCAAATTTAATTTTTGGGTACCATGCTCTATCTCCATCCCATTCCATTTCATACCAATTAGATTCAGATGTTATTTCAAACCCCCATTTCTTTACTAAATCTAAAGCTTTTTTCCAGTCATTTTCAGGTATTTCATCTCTTTTTATAAAATGAATATCTCCATACCCTTTACCTTTATATTTATCAGTATCTGGTCTATCTGTACCATAAAACCCCATAGATACATGGACATTATAATTAGGAAATAATTGCTCAACTTCTTTTTGATATTCTTTATTTAAATCTTTTATTTGATCTCTAATAGAATCATCATCACCCATAGCTTCTTTTATATAAAAATTTCTGTAGTAGTTGTGTAAATTGAATTTATCCATTTTTTTACTTATATTTTATAAATATATATAAACTTATTTAAAATTTATTTTTTTAGATCTTCTAAATATTTAATTGTATTATTCATACTTTCTAATGCTCTTTCTTTATTTACATTACCTTTCCATTTTTCTACATCACCTTGTTCCGTTATAAAAGAATTATTAGTTAATGTTAATTCATTTATAACCCAATTTTTAAATTCATTAATAAAGGCATCAATTTCATTATTATGTAAATTTCTTTCATATTCATCCCATGCTCCTATTTGTTTTAAATCTGATTCAAATTGTAAAACACATTCATAACATTTTTTATGTACTCTATAAAAATCTTTATCATATTTATGTTTCATTTGTTTTTTACAATTAGGACAAAATAAAGGAGTTCTTATTGATTTTTTTATATTATCATATTGGGTTAGATTTTGTTTTATACCATTTTTAATTGTCCAAGTTCTTCCATTTTCTTTCCAAATATCTCCTTCATCATAAAATTCTTGTTTTTTATTATAACCTACTCCTTTAGTTGTTCTTTCATTTGCCTTACCTTTTATAAGATTACGAGCACGTTGAACATCTTTTTTAGACCATTCTTTTTTTAAAATACTTTCTTTCATAAACCTAATTCTTTTAATTGAGCAATTGTAGAGTCAGCATCTGTGTGAAGTATTCCTATACCCCCTGCTGCTTTCCATTGTTCTATATTTTTTTTCCTATCATCTATTAAAATAGAGTTTCCATCAGCATAATTTTTTTTATTATCAGCATAAGCTAATATTACTTTAGTACCAGGCATATACTTTTTTGCCCATATTCTTTTTCCTAACCTAGATTCATTTTTACGTGAAGGGGCAGATAATAATATAGGATTATATTTTTTAATATAATTCCAATATTTCTTACCATCAGGCATCCAATTTATTCCTATCCAAAATCTAACACCAACTTCATCAATTAATTCCCAAAATTTTTCTAATCCAAATTTATCTACATAATCTTGTGGTAAAAGATTATCTGAAAATTCTTTAAATCGTTCATTAAAATTAGCTACTACTCCATCCATATCTGAATATATTATATATTCTTTTTCTTCTTCATTTTCAAATAAAGGGATATTTAATTTAGGAGCTCTTTCTCTCCATATAGCTTTAATTTCTTCTTGATCTTTTATTGGTAAATTTAAATCATAACTAACATAACTATCAATAACATCTTTAAGTGGTGTTCTTGATTTTTTAGCTTTTAAATATAAACCTTGTAAATTAGCATCTACTTCTTTTTCTAATTTATAATAATCAGGAGTACCTAAAGTTTTTCTCCAAATTTTCCACCATTTTTTCTTACCTGTTTTTATTTCATCTCTTTCACTATAATCTTTTTGTTTTTCTTTGCCTTTTTTAACATTAGGACCACTTTGCATTAAATGTTCTATTTCATGACGGATAGTATTTCTTAAATCCATTGCAATTCTTGACCACATTCTAGGTAATTCTTCTATATCTAACCAATATTGAATGATAACTTCACTTTTTAAAGGACGGGCAAAACTTTTATCATGGTATAAACCCCCAAATTTAGCTATAGCTTTATATTTAAAATCTAAGTGAGGGTAATCAAAATCTTTACCAGGTCCTATTTCTAATTCAATTCTTCCCTCATTTTCACCTTCTTTAAAATCATCTTTCCAAGAATTTAAAGTCCAACCTGCTAATTTAGTAATTAAACTATCATATTTACCTTCATTTATAATTTCTTCTTCTAAACCTCTAGCTAATTCTAAAGCGTAAGCAGTTATACCAAATGGATCTTTGGTTTTTTTCTTTTTTTCAGATATATTAGTTGTAACTCCCTTATTTAAAGAATCTGTCCAATTTCTAAATACCATATTACCCCTTAAATATGCTTCTTGTTCAATTTTATCTAATTTATCATCTTCAGTAGTATTAGTTGTAGTTATATCTCCTAATCTACCTTCTAAATTTTGAATATGATGAATCATTTCATGTGAAAATGATCTTACTACATCTTTTGGATGTCTACCTTCAGTATATAATACTATTTCTTGTGTATTAGGATTATAATAAGCTGTTTTTCCAAAAAAATCTTTGGCATTTGATTTATCTTTATGTTTAAATATTACATTAGGTAGTGGTTCAATATTCATACCTGTATCTAACATATATTTAGTTAAATCTTTAATTTGTTGTTTATAATCTATATGATTAGAATATGTAGTATTTTCATATAATTTTTTATCATCTAATTCAGGATGATATCCTAACCAAACATTTGTAATATCACCAAAAGATTCACCATCACCTTTTAATTCGGCAGGAACAATATTATCTGGTGTATTAAACCAATATTGCACATCATAACCCCCATCACTTTTCCAAGTAACAATTAAACCTCTTTTATATTTTTCTGAGTCAGCTTGTAATACTATAGGTTCATCTACTGGTAGAACAATTTTATTTTCTTTTATTATTTTTATAATTTCTTCTTTAAGATCATCATATAAATTAGTTATTGAAAGTTTACTCCAAGGTATTTGTCCATGATATTCATATGTGTCTGAATCATCTTCTATTACATTACTATCATCATATAATTTACTTAAATCTAAATCTTTAGATGCTACTTTTAATATAACAATACCACTATCATAAATTTCATCTGAAACCTCATCTGATGCTTCTGCATATGATTCTGCAATAGCTGGATCATTTGCTAAATAAACAATACCTGGTTTTGAATCTTCCCATGCTAATGCTGCTTCTCTAGTGTCTAATCCTGTTGCTTCTATACTTGGTAATAAAGCTCCATATGTTGCATGATAAAAGAATTCTGGTACTTCTTGTGTTAATTCTTCTTCTAAAGCAATTATTGGATTTGATGTTTTGAAATCTGGTTTTCTCATTATTGTTTTAGCTGTCATATCAATTCCATTTTGATCTACATCAATTACAAAAGGAATATTAATATTTTTATTAAAATCTTTAACAACAGCTTCTAAATCATCTTCAGTTCTAGATAGAGGTTTACCATGTTTTTTGTATAATTTTTTAAATACACCTATTAATTCAGCTACTGATATTGGTTTTTTATTTCTAATATCATTTAATCTATCAAAAAAATGTTTGGTGAAATCAATATCAATTCCTAATTTATTAAATAAACTATCGGCATATGATTCAATTGAATTTAATTCGTTTTTAGTTATACCTTCATTTAAAGTAGGGGATATTAAATCAAATACTTTTTCTTTATCTTGTACCTCTAATTCTTGAGGTAAAAATTTAAAAAATTCTTCTCGATTATTAATAGCTTTTCTAGCATTTCTACCTCTCATACCTTCATCATCTGTTGTTATTACTTTAACTGATAAATTTGGGTATGATTCTGGTTTTGCTTTTAATGATTGTTGTCTTAATTCAATATCTTTATTATCGTCTTCAGCTCCTTCTCTTCTTCCTAATACCCAATAAACTTCATCATTTAAATTTTTTTTAGAATGACTATAAATACTTCCTATGGGATTAGAAGAAGGTTCAATAGTTATTTTATTTGATAAATAATTTTTATATATATCCCAAATTAATAATGCTTCTTCTTGATCAATACCATCTCTCTCTTTACCACCTACAAATATTTTAAATTCATCAATTTCAGGATAATCTTTTAATGCTTGTTTAACTACATTAAAATGTCCTGCTATTGGTGGTTTAAAACCTCCTCCATATAGAGCAACTATTTTAGTATCATCTACTTCCATTAGTCCTCTTACTAATTCTTTTGTTAGTTCATTCATCTAGTTAAAAATGATTTTAATTTTGATTGTGCTTCTTCTTTAGATACTGATGTAGTTATAATATCTTTTACCCCTTCATCAGATAATAATATTTTTAAATCAGCTTCTAAAGCTGCTTTGGATTTATCTGATCTTGCTTGTGCTTTTGCATCCTTTGGTTTTGTGTTTTGGGGTTTAAATGGTTCTAAATATATTTTTACTATATCTTCTAAATTATCTATTTTTTCATCTTCTAAAGTATTAGCAACTGAAACAAAATTATTGCCAAATAATTCTTTATAAGGTGCATGATTTTTAGTCACTGAATTCCATGTACGCATTACTATAGCTGGGGCTAAACTTCTATCTACACCCCCTGATTTTTCAAACCTATCTTGATTTTGTTTTAATGAACGTTCTAAGTCAGTATAAACATAAAGCATAAATACATTATATCCTGCTGCTTCTAATTCATCTTTTAATTTAACTGTTTGTTTATAAGAAGCACCTGTACCATCTAATATAAATGATTCACCACTTTCAATTGTAGAAGCAACATTTGATTTAAATTCTTTATTAGCTGCCGCCATTGCTATAGCTGATTTACTTCTGTCTTCTGCAGATGATTTTTTTAGATTTAAGGATACATTTGCATTTTTTAAATTTTGAATATAAATATCATCTATATTTAATATTTTTAATCCTCCTAAATCCAATCCTTTTAAAATATAACCTTTGCCGGCTCCAGGAGCCCCTGCCAAAATTATAGCTTTTGGTCCGCTTTCAATTTCACTTAATAATTGGGTTAAACTTATCATGATAAAATAATTTTATTATAAATATCACAAATTTCTCTTAGCTGATGTCCTAAATTCAGTAAATGATGGAGAATGTCTTGGATTTTCTAAATCAAATAATTTTTTCACAGTTTTAAATATATCTAAATTTTCTTCCTGTGTTCTTTTTGATTCATATAATTCCCATCCTTTACCTTGTATAACACCTTCCTTAGGACCTCTTTTTGATGATTTTAACCAAAGTATCCCATATTTGTCTATTGTTTTTCCATAACATTCTTCATAACATTTACCATAAACAGCAGTTTGTAAATCATAAGTTATTTGTAGATGATTTGATGTTTTAAAATCTATAATCCATAATTTATTATCAATTTCACATACTAAATCACAAGTACCAGCTACTTTTAATTTATCAGAAAAAATATGTACCTCAGTTTCAATTAATGTAGGATTATATGTTTCCCAAAAATCAACAAATTTTAAAAACATTTGCCAAATAATAGGATCATATTTTGGGTTTCCATTTTGTAAAAAATTTAGTTCTTTACCATTAAGATAATCTTCACACATTTCATGTACTTGCGTACCTTCTTCTGATGCTTTTTTTACAATCCAATCTGCCGAAAAACCAACTTTTTTCAGCCAATCTTGAAAATGTTTTCCTTTTGGATAATAACTCAAAACATAAGTTATAGAAGGATAATATTTACCATTTCTTCTATAATATCTAGAATCTGGTAAAGTTATTTGTTTAGCGTCATCGCTAATTTCTAAAATTCTATTGTAGGATTTTTTTATATTGGGTTTTTTCATGTTAACATTATTTTCTTTTCCATTAAATTAGAATATGTTAATGGAAGAGTTTTTTGGATTAAATTAGTAAATTGTTTAAAACCCATTTCTGAAGGGTCTTTATCTTTAAGTTCAACTAAATAAACTTCCTTTCCTTCATCTATAAATTTTTTGCAAAAATCTAACGATTGTTTTTGAGCATCTTTATCTAATGCTATGTATAATTTTTTTACTGTTGAAGTTACTATTTTTTTCATTAATGTAGATTGTATATTTTTCCCTAATAATGGAATAGCATTTCTTTTAATAGCAATAGCATCAAACATTCCTTCACAAATAACTAAGGGTAAATTAAAATTAATTAAATGCTCATTAGGAATAATATCTCTACTAACTTCTGGATTTCTGTATTTTACATATGGATCTTTTTCAAAGGAACGACCTGTGAAATAATTTAAATTACCTTGGTTATCATATGATGGTATGATTATCATTTTAGCATATCTTCCTTCTTCACAATAACCTATATTATATTTTTCAATATCATCTTTAGTAATTCCTCTATTTTTAAGATAAACTAAAGCATGTTTAGCTATTATATCTTTTGATTGTAAAATAGATATAAATTCTTTTGGTAATTTTAATGATTTTTTAATTGAAATTTTTTCAACTTCATAACCAGTTTTAACTAATGATTTTAATTCTTGATGTTTTTCAAAAGAAGCATCTACTTTTTTAAATAAAGTAGAAAGATATCTCCCTTTAGTATTACATACCCAACAATGCCAAGGATTATATCCTTTTTTATTTTCAGTAAAATTAACCTCTAATTTAGGTTTGTGATGATGGCAAAAAGGACAATTAAAGGCTTTATTACCTCTTGCTGTTCTTTTTCCACTACCTAATACTGAGGATGCTAGGTTTACAAGCAGTTCATTAATCATATTGATAATATATGAAGATTATTTTATATTACCAAAATCAGTGTAATAAAATTTACCTAATATATTATCATTAAAAAATTTATCTGATTTTTCTAAAACTTCATATAAAAATTGATATTTTGTTTCAAAGTATGTTAATTGTTTTTTACTTTTACATAAATGTACAATTTGTCTTGTGAAATTTGATTTTGGTTCTTTTTCTAGTAGTTTTTTGATTTCTTTATTAGAACTCCAATAATCTTTCCAATCTGATTCTTTGGATACTACTTTATATTTAGGTTTTCTTCCAGGTTGACCCTCATATGCTTTAAGATCTCTTTTTGCTAATTTACGTTTTTGTGTAAAAACTAAAAATTTTTTACCTACATATACTTTTTTAGATGGAAGATGTGTTAATATATAAACAAACCCCATAATATCTTTTGGAAATTGATCTATTGATGTAATTTCCTCTTTTAAATAAGTCCAATTCATTATGTGTCAAAATTTATTTGAATTGTTAAATCTGATTGCATTGGAGATTTGATTGGAGTACTTAATTTACCTACAACTAATAATTCTTTATTATCATTATATAACCCAACTGTTGTTATATATGGACTAAAATATGAACCCGTTGCAAAATCCCAATATTTGTTATTATTATATCCTAAACTTCCTGTTAATAATGATGGATTTAAAGAATATCCAAATTCCCCCTCTCCAATAACACATTTATATTGATTTTCTGTAATTGAAAAAGATGATGTAAATGATACAGATGATGAGTTTATTGAACTTTCACTTATTGCTGCTGGCATAGTAGCGTTAGCATCAGGGTATATTGGACCTGCTTTAAATAACATATCTAAAGCTGTATTTTTTAAACTGGCAATAGGATATTCTTTTGAATAAGCATCCGAACCTGATTGACCTGTTGGGGTAAATACTATAATACCATGTTCATAAAATATATTTCCTACATGTAAACCTGATGATGATATTATATTTCCTTCTCCATCATCAGTAACATCATAACTTCTAAATCTTTCTGCATATGATTTTCCAGTTAATGCTGTTGATTGTGTAAATTGAAATCTAAAGCTTTGGGGTTCAATAAAATCTCCATATACTTGATGAGGTATGGATATAACAGAAATAACATTTCCTCCTAATCCATAATAAGATCTATTATTTCTAAATTCTCCAAATGATCTTGTCATTAGAAGAGTAGATTGATTAAAATTTTCATATTGGGGAGAATTATTATAACCTTTATAATCATCTCCAGAAGCATTTGCCCCTGGAATTATGCTTCTAGTTGCTATTAAATCTACTGTTTTACTACCTGATGTATAATTTGAATAATATAAATGTTTAATACTACTATAGACTGTTTTTGTATTATGAACTAATGGTCCATTTTTTGTCGGTTTAACAAACCCTACATAATTTTGAGATTGAGATAAGGAAGAATGATTATTACCTACATCATGTGTTTGCATAACATAAGTAGTCCATTGAGAATTCATTGTAGGATGGTTAATCATTTTTTGATTTGACCAATCCGGAATTTGTTCATAAGGATATGTTATGTTTGTAACGGAAGAAACATTACCATAAGTTAATCCTGGGTTGAATGAAGAAGAATCTAATGTACCAAATAAGAAATCAATTCCGTAACCACTACTTTGATCTAATCCTGAAATAGAACCCGTTAAAGAATTACCACTTATAGTATATCCTCTAGTTGCTCTAAATGGAGTTATAGTTACATCCTTATTTGTAAATGTTTTGTATGCACTCATCCATCTTAATAATCTAATTTAACTCTAACCAATAATTCTTTAGTATAATCCTTAACTAAAGGTCTACTTAATTTAGCTACAGCTAATAATTCATTAGATGCGTTATATAATCCTATTGTAGTAATAAACGTTTGTGGATTATTCAACATTGAATCATGTAAGAGAGCCCCAGTACTACCTGATATGAATGATGGGTTTGATGAAAAATTAAATTCATTGTTTTGGGCTCTAATAAATATAAAATCTGAAGATATATTTTCTTCTGAATTTACCAACCATGAATTACTTGCAGATAAATGTCTAAGTAATAATTGTGAATTTGTTGTGTTAGTATCAAAAGTTCTTGTTGTTCCTGCTGATATACCCCTTGCTGCAGCATTTCCATCTATTGCTGCTCCATTTACTAATATAGTTGAAATATCAGGTAAAAAGAATCCATAAGATCCAAATCCATTTGAATATCCATTTGCATCATCTGTTGTATATACAGTTCCTGCTGAACCTGATACTAATTGATATACTCTTCCTGCTTCATTAAATGTTGTTGTTGTAACATTTTTACTATTATCTGTTAAAGAAATTTCACCTAATCCCGCTGCTGCTCCTGACATATTTAACGTCATAGTTCCTGGAAGTAATTTTTGTTTATATCTAGCTCTTTCTATACTTAAAGCATAAAAATATGAACCTGTGTAATTTCCAAAAACAAATTCTTTGGTTTCATCCCCTAATACTAAATTTTGATATTGACCATAATTAGTTCTTGTAGGAGAAGAACCTGTTACTTGATCATTATAAAATAAACTCCCACTACCATCTTTATCACAATAAGCTATATCAAATTGAACATCAGCTGTTTCAAAACTTGATTGTGTATTATAAACATGAGTATAAAATTCACCCGTGTTTCCCCCGGCTTGACCAGAGCTTGTAAAAAATAGATTTAATGTAGTTAAGTTAGCACTCCAAACTGTTCCTGTAATTGAATCTGTACTTACTACTTTATCGTTTACTTGTAATTGTTTAAATGACATATTTTTTATATTTTATTAAGATCCTGTTTTACTAATTGTTATGGGTACTTGTAATCTTGCTCCACTATTTCTTCCTGTAATTGTTAATGTAGCATATAAAGCTGTATTAGAACCAAATAAAGTATTAACTGTTGTTCCTGTTAAAGTAAATGAAGTTCCTATACGTGTAGCTGATACATCTGTTCCTATAGTTGCTGATACATTTAATGCATTTGCAACATCTGAAGAAATACCTGTTCCTGTAAATGTACTTAATAATCTTATATCTGATATAGTCATTGTATATCCATCTCCTTCTGTAGTTGCTGTTGAAGATTGTAAATAATTCAAAGTATGTGGAGAAATTGTAGTAGTATCTCCTTGTGATATTACGTAGTTTTGAGTATCAATAGAAATTACAGGCATTTTAGCTGTACTTCTTGGTAATGTTGTTAATTTATATTTCATTACTTGATTTTCATCAGGAAATGCCTCTAATAGGGGCATATTTTCAATAGCTTCTCCATAAAAAGCTGAACCTGAAGGATGATTTGGATTATATAATGTATAATCTACTTCATCATCTGCTAATGCAAATTGTGTAATATTAAAAGAACCATCTCCTCTGGCTAATAGCTCTCTTCCTTTTTTTGTTAAAATAGCATCTACTGTTACTACTTGATTATTTAAATATCCCATTGTATTAAATAGTTTTGTTTATAAATATATTAAATTTAAATTTCTATACCAAATTACTTCCCTTCTGAATTTTTAGTTGGAAAAGCATTCTTTAATCTTAAATTAGTTATTACTTGTTGAACATTATCTTTTTGTACATCATTTAATTCTTCTGGTATTAAAAATCCATTGTCTGATAGAGTTTGTACTCCTTTAGAACCTGTTGGTGAATTCATTCTTAATACTACTCTATTATCTACATTTTTTCTTTTTCTTAAAGTAAATGAATAAATCTGACCAGAAGGTATTTTTTCCCTTAAATTCACGGGATTTGGATGTACTTTTATTCTATCATATAAAAATCCTGAGTCTAATGGAGCATAATCACCTGTATCATATCCAGCTCCCTCTTCTACAATGGTAGAAACACTTCCACTCTGTACTTTTACTGAGCATGAAATGAGAGCGTTACAATGTTCCGCACCCTGAGAAGATGAGTCTATTAGAAATCCATTAGTCCATACAGTATAATTAAAAGATGAACCACCTCCAAATGGAAAACTCCAATTAGATAAATTCAATGTAAGAGGTTCAACATTTGGATCCATTTCACTATAAATACTAGCACTCGCCATAAGACTGAGATTTAAATTTACATTGTTATTACCAAAATATACTAGAGAACCAGATGCATACATTTCATTAAATCTTTCAGCTAAATCTTGAGGACGATATGGATAATAAGATCCTGTTTCTAAAGTAAATGAAAATGAAGAACCTGCACCAACTGATGGAATTGTTCTTGCTTTTGTATATACGACTGGGGCTGGTAAGTAAAATCCATCAACTGTAAAATCTTGAGATACACGTTTTATATTTCTAAATTCTGATTCAATATCTACAGGAACATCATAAGTTACTCTAATTTCATCCCTTTTTCAATAAGAAAGGGTATATCATAATCTTGATACATTGTTACAAAAGATTGTGAGTAATCAAATTTAAAATA
>VTLG01011164.1_pt1 | contig 33649 bp, 40 predicted proteins | sample 4694571 | NCBI WGS metagenome assembly VTLG01 (sample SAMN12604809, study PRJNA352737) | marine metagenome | biome: ENVO:00000447; feature: ENVO:00000209|ENVO:00000569|ENVO:01000036; material: ENVO:00002151; isolation source: viral sequences binned using virsorter ...
AATAATTATTTAGACTAGCCAATTCTGGTTGTCTTAATATATAACTATTAACTGACCTTCTATTTCCACCACCACCAACATTACCTTCATAAGGAATATTTCTAATAAAATGTTGTTCAATTTTTGACAACTCATATGATTCTCCAGCTTTCATTACTGGTGTACCAAATAAAATATGTTGTTCCCAATTATGCATTAGCTAACCTTGTAAAGTTATGTTCTTTTTCAAACTTAATGACATCATTAAATTTATCAAACATTATATCCCCTTTGTGTGATATTATAAAAACATTTTCTTTTTGGAAAGTTTTTAATATCTTTAAAAAATCATCTGTACCTTGACCATCTAAACTTGAATCAAATATCTCATCAAGTACTAGTATATTGGTGTTGGTGCTATTTTTCATACGAGCAATATCTCTCCAAGTAAATAACAATGCAAGGTCTATTCTCATCTTTTCACCTTCACTAAAGTTATTATAATTAAATTCGTCTCTAAATCTACTCTTCACCGTCTCATTAAACTCTTCGTCCAATTGAAATGATACAAAGAAATCCATTGCTTGTAAGTATTTATTAACCAATTGATTCATTATAGGTAGATATTTTTTAATGATTTTTGCTTTCGCCCCTTTATCATTTAATATTTCTCTTAATATATCCACATAGTCTTTCTCTTCTTGTACACTATCTAAATCTACTTTCGCTTTGTCTAATTCAATCTTCATATTTTCAAGTTCAGTTTGTATCTTATCTATATCTGTTTCACCACCATTAGAAAATATATTAAGTTCTTTATGTATATCATCACTTTGTTTCCTAATACTATCTAGTGATGTTTGTATCTTTGCCACATCTACATTTAACTCCATTATCTTATCTGATATAACATTCAATTCATTTACTTTAGTTTCTGTTTTAACTATTTCATTTAATAAATCTTTTAATCCTTTTTCTAGTGTGCCAATTTTGTGCCGTTCCTGTGTTATCTTTTCTTGTTTGAAATCTGGTGTAAGTGGTTGTGTACAAGTAGGACAATTATTATTTTCTTCAAAGAATTCTAAACTTCTTTTATGATTAAGTAAGTTAGTTTCTATTTTAGATTCTAATCTTGCTAACTTATTAACCTTGTCATCTACTTTGGGTTTGTCTGCTAACTTGATTTTAGTTGCCTCTATCTGATTATTTAAATCTTCCATCTTTTTAACATAATTTAATCTATCCTGTTCATTTTTTTGTATCAAATTTTGTTTATGTGTCTGGACGCTCATATCCTTGGTTTGGAGAGACTTTAGATACTTTGCTTCAGTTTGGTATCTAGTCTCTATGAGTTCGCATTGGTGGCGCACCTCCGTGACCTTTTTTTGGAGATCACTCTGTTGGGAACGCAAAAGTAAATCCATCAGCCCAAAAACTCTTATATCTAAAATTTCCTCCACTACTTCTCGTCTATATCGTGGTTTCATTTTCATAAATGGTTCATAAGAGGAAGAACCTAAAATTACCACCTGAATAAACGACCTATAATTAAGTTTCATAATATTTTTTTCTAGGTATTTTTGATAATCTACTACATTGGCGTGTTGATCTATTCTTTCACCATCACAATAAATTTCAAATATGTTTGGTTTAATGCCTCTTATAATCTTATATGATTTGGTACCTACTTCAAAATCTAATTCAACAATAGTATCTCCATTGTTAATAGTATTCACCATTTGTTCTTTCTTAATAATTCTAAAAGGTTTATTAAATAAAACAAAACATAAAGCATCCAATAATGTTGATTTACCTGACCCATTAATACCTACTATTAAAGTTGTATTGGTTTTATTCAAATCAATTTCAATTGGCATATTGCCAGCAGATAGAAAATTTTTATATTTTATCTTCTTAAATAATATCATACTTCACTTGCTTCCACATATAAATCTTTCGCAAAATCTTTTAATTTTTTCTTATCTAGGTCTGTATCTATTTGGTCAATATAATTACCTAAAAATGTTAGTGTATCTTCACCTTGTTCCAATATATCTTCTCTTACACTAGCTTGAATATCAATTGGATCCTCAGCAATAATTAGTTCGTGTAAAGTTGTTTCATTATATAATCTACCTAAAAATTTTTCATACATTTCATTGTTGGTTTTTTGTGATACAAATAGTTTAACAAAACAATCTCTATATTGGTCTACATTAACCTCATTATAATCCTTATTAGTATCATCATATATTATTTTCTTATGAATAATAAAAGGATTAGGTACTCTCTTTAAGTCTCTAGTATCTGTATCAAATATATGGAATCCTTTAGGACAATTATAATCTGACCAAGTCATTTCATATTGGCAACCAAGATAATAGATATGACCATCACTTGATTTTTTATGAAAGTGTCCAGATATTACCTTTTCAAATCTACCAAACATTTCCTTTTCGTGACCATATTCATTATAAAATCCCTTATGCATTTCAAAGCCTTTTATTTCTAAATGACCCATACAAATTTGAGAATTGGAATTATCTATTGCAAATAAGGATTCTTCTTGATTGTCTTCACATATCCAAGGTACAAAAAGAACATCAAGACCATCAAAATTTACTTCTGTTGCTGTCTTATAAACTTTTGCGTCTTTGGAAAGATGTAAATTTTCCATAGCATTAACTTCATTGGTGTTCTTAAAATAAGTATCGTGGTTACCTATTATAATATGTGTATCAATACCAAGTTCAGTTAATCTATCCCAAAAAACTTTTTTAAAGTTGCTGGCTGTATTGTGATTTATAAATTTTCTTCGGTCAACAACATCACCTAAATGTACTAACGTTTTAATATCATTTTCAACAAGATATGGAAAAAATATCTCATTGTAGAAACGATTTTGAAACTTTAGAAACGCTGGTGAGTCATTACGAGCACCGAAATGGGTGTCATTTAGTAATGCTATCTTCATAGTTCATAAAGTAATCTAATTTACCCTTTGTCTTCCTTCGTTTTTTCGGTTTTTTTCTTGGTTTAATTAAGTCTTCTTCGGTTAAAGTTGAGTTCTTTTTAAGAAACTCGGTAAATTGATTTTTAAATTCTCTATCTTCTCCTGGCTGTAAGGTTAGGTCATCATAGTTGGCTTCCATTATCATCTTTTGTTTTACTTTTACTTGTTTCTTTTCTTTTTGAATTCGTCTCACAAAGGCATAATATATTATTTGGGTAAAGTAAGCAAATGGATTGTTTGATTTAGTTGGATTAAAATTGTCCAAATATTGCAAACAGTTTTCCACACCATCACTTATCATATCGTCTCTAAATGTATAATTAATAAAGTTCGGTCTATATGATAGATGGTTGGCAATTTTTAGGAAACACTCACCAATATAATCCGTAACCGGAGGCTTAGGATTTTTCTCACGCTTAGCCACATTGACCGATTTTCTATATTCGGTCATAGCAACAAGAAATCTCTTATTATCTACGTAATGTTCTGGTTTTTTCTTTGTTCGTATCATTAATATATAATACTACAACATAATAAAAAAGTCAATGGTGATTCAAAATAAAAAAGTCAATGGTGATTCAAACCACAGTTGACAAATTTTCGGTTTTATGTATAATCGGTGGTGTACACCGGTGAGGAGATCCTCCTAGTGGAGAGTCCTATTTTTAAGGAAAGGGAATAAACTATCTCGTTCCTCTTCATCAAATATCTCATTCAATTTTCTATGTTCCTCGTCTGTCATTTCAGCAAATTGGTGTCGGGATTGTTTCTTTTTTGGTTTGCTGACATTATCATAATCATTAGCTAACTTGGCGTATGTGTTAGCCATATCACCGTCTGCTTGAGTGATAGTCATTATTTTATCTTTGGGGATTGTGATAATTTTATCTTTTGTGTATGACGCCCACCTAATTAGAGCAATATAATCTCTAAAACCAGTTGGTGTTATTTGTGGTACGTACTTAATTTGGAGTGGTCTATCTAATCTTAATAGGGGCGAATCAGTTGGTAGTTGTTGTTTGCCTGTAAGCATATGACATACTACTTCCTCGCCGTTCACCAACTTAACTATTTTAATATTGGCGCCGTTAAATGGTTTAGTTTTTTGAAATTGTTCCTGTTCCATATAGATCTATGTTATGAATCTCGTAGTTAAACTCCTCCTGGCTGTAAATATTTATCCTTTCTTTGAAGTGTTGGAGAGTATAATTTTCCTTTTCTCCATAAGAAAGGTCATCAGCAATATCGTATAATGTTGCGTGTGAATTGTTATCTTTTAGTCTTAATCCTCTACCAATTGATTGTAAGTTTCTTATACGAGACTTACTAGGGCTACTAAAAATAATATTGTGTAAATTACGGATATTAATACCAGTACTGAACGTCCCAAAACTAGCGATAATAATCGCCCCATCAGATTTTTCGGTGATTGCTCTAACTCGTTCTCTTTCATCAGCGTCTATTCCTCCATATATGAAAAACACTTTTTTATCTTCAGCCTTCTCTTCAACCATTTTCTTTAATATCATTCCGTGTTTTTCAACATATTGGAACAGACACAACGAATTGCCTTGTAGTGATAAGCAAAGATTTCGTATGTATTTATTACGCAATTTATTTTGAACAATAAAATCCATTTCCTCTTGGTAACTTTTATCTTTTAAAAAATCTCTGGAAGTTTTATCGTGTTGTAATACTAAACAAAATATCTTTAAGTCCGCCAAGTGTTTCTTTTCTTGTAGTTCAGTAGTACTTACTACCTTATTCACAGCACCAAATAGTCCTTCTAATACCAGTTTATGTGTCTTACTATCATCTAAAGTACCTGTCATACCAATTCTATATTTACAATCAACAAGTTTAGTTAGTATTTTAGTTAAAGAAACCGCCTTAAATAAATGAGCTTCGTCACCAATTATACAACCAAATTGATTAAACCAGGCCTTTTTCATATTATAAATTGATTGCCAAGTTGAAATATATACTTTTTTATTACTCTCTTTAGCGTGTCCTTCATATATTCTATGTACATTTGTTTCACTATCGTAACCATAGTCTTTAAAATCTTTGTATAATTGTTCTACCAATGATGTGGTTGGTACTATAATTAATACTTTATTACTAGGTTCTTTTTTTATTCTTAATAAATTAAATCTTGTTATCATATAAGCTATTAAAGACTTACCAGAGGCAGTTGGTGACAATAATAAACAACGACCTTTCTTTATAGAGTGTATAAAGGACTCTTTTTGATAGTCTCTTACCTCCATTGGTATCTTTAATGCTTCAATAAATTCAGGAAGACATAAAGAATCTGTATCAATATCTTTTATTTTGGTACCATCAACTACTTCTATCTTATTCTCTTTACACCAATGTAAAATATATGGATATAATCCAGTATAAATTTGACCAGTTGCATATGAAAATAATCTAATTTTTCCATCCCAAATTCTATTACGAAATTGTGGCATAAACTTAAAACCAGGTACTTCAAAGGTAAAAAACTCACTTAACTCTCTACGAATAGAGGCGTCAGCTTCTATCTTTAAATAGACCTCGTTTTTCTTTTCTAATATAATATATTGGGGGGACATTAGACAGCGCCAGATGTAAATTTACGCCAATCAATTGCGTTCTTAATTGTAAATGTACGATTGGCGATCTGTTTAATCAGCGAGTCTAGGTAAGTGGTTGTTGTTTGTAAATAATCCATTTTCTGTTTTGCCTTTACTAAATCTGGATCCGAATCTAAATATCTATCAACATCAAATTTTAATATCTTTAGGTTAAAGGGCTTTTCGGCGTACACTTTAGGGTCAGCCTTACCAGTATAATACTCCCACTTATCTTTTTTAAGAGTATAATAATCAGTTTGTGCTTTTGATAATAACAACTTAAAGTTATTAAGGTGTTTTAAATATTTGTTATGTAGTTGTGGTGTTTTAAGTGATTCTATATCCAACTCTACATCATTTAATTTTAAATCTTTGTCAGCTAATTCTTGTAATTCTTCTAGGGTCATTATTATAATATATCATAATTTATTAAAAAAGTAAAGCCTAATCAGACTTTGGAGCACCCTTTTCAGCAAATTGGTATATCTTATACTGAAAGGTTGCCGTAGCACTTAAATAATTTACGTCTGTTAATTGTTGGTCATACTGTAAGCCACTCAAAGCAATTGGAAAACAATCAGAAAATCTAACCTCTATATTAGGGTTATTTTTACTTGTTAAAATGTTGAGTGTTGCGTCTGAATAGGTACCGCCAGCTGGTTTAGCACCATACTTGACCTTACCTGGATCAGTTGCTTCTGGATTTTGTCCTGGGAATCTATCAGCACCATCAGCTTGTAGGTCTTTATACTGTTTTCTATCTTCTGGAAAACCTAAACCTGTTAACCATTTATGCATTTCTCTATAGTTTTCCAAGTTTTCATCCACTAAAAATGTGCAAGTTAAATCAGCATAAGTCAAATTATCACCAGGTAATGGTATATGTTTCAATGGTGTTTGTTGTGTCATTAGACCACCAAGTGAAATACCAGGTACATTAACTGCTGTACAAAAGTATTCTACCTTTGGTAGTTTAACAATACCAAACTTAAACTGCGTTGGACTTGCATAGTCTAATTTAGTTGGTTGTCTTGATAAAGCGTTTAAATCCGTCATATGTATATTTATGCTTTAATTAGGCTAAAAAAAAGGCGGACATAAAGCCCGCCTTTTTAATTTTTGAGAATATAATACAGATTACATCAAGTTTGCAACTTGAACACGTCTGTAATATCTGTTTGAGTCAGCAGAACCTGCGTCATTTACTGCCGTAGCAGCGCCTGAAATCGCACCAGTTTCAGCGAACGGATTAGCAACTAAGCCATATCTCGTTTTGAAACCAATTTTAGGTTGGAAGCTATCTTGACCAACAGCACGAACCATTTGTAATGGTACATATGGGCAGTAAAAAATTCCTGCGTCATATGGTGATGTGCCTTTATATCCAACTATGTAATACTGCTTCGCAGCTGTATTTGCTGAATATGGATCAATATAAACTTTATATCTGCCGTTAAGAACGCCAGCGAAAGTATTTCCTGTGTCATCAACATTTAAATTGTTATTTAATGCTGGTGTATAGTCTAATACTCCTGCCATTTGAAGAGCGGAAGCAACATCACTTGAACAAATCAAGATGTTACCTTTCCCTCTACGAGTTCTTTGAGCAATCGCATTTGCGTCTCGTTCCACTTGGAACATAAGACCTTTGAAACGCTCAACTGACCATCTACCGTTTGAGTCAGTATCTAAATCAAAGATACCTGCATTAGTAGTGTTAGTAGCTGCGCCTTTCTCAGCGTTGATGTAAATTGTTCTTACAACTTCTCTGTTTATTTCTGCTAAAATTTCAGCAGACAGGATGTTTGCAAGTTCAGTTTCAGCGTCAAGACCGTGAATTGCTTTTAAGTCTTGAGCAAGTTCCATCGTGTACTCTGCTTTAAGAGCTCTTGATTTTGCAGTCACAGTTGACTTCTCAATTGAGAATGCCATTTCTGCGAAAGCATTACCACTAGCGTCGCCTAAAGCCTCAGCTTTTGCTGTAGTCATTGCAGTACCTTTTGTATAAGTTCCTGCAGGACTGTCGTTTAGCACAGCTGGGTTAGCACCCGAATGGTCTGTTGCTGAATAACCATCAACAGATGAACCAGCCGCATTACGGCCAGCGAAATCAGAATCAGCTTCGTCAAATAGTGCTTCAGCACCAGTTTGAGAAGTGTATCTTGATCTCATAGCGAAAATAAGGCCAGTTGGTCCAGTCATTGGCTGAACGCCAGCAATATCGTAAGCAATCAAATTAGGCATTGCACGTCTAACTAACGAAATTAGGATTGGATCCCAATTTGCTATAGCTGAACCTGTTGCGTTTGTAGGTGCAGCTTCAGATAGAAAAGCGCTGTCTTCTTTAAGTGCTCTTTCCTGGTTTTCCAGGATAACAGATGTCACGGCTCGCTTGTACGTATCGCTGATCTTTGGTAGATCAGGATGTTCTAGTACAGGCTGCCATTTTTTCTCATAAGTTTCTGATAAATACATATGTTTTTATCTCCCTCTTTACTTAGCTATTTTTATATTTTTATATTTACTAATAGCGGTACTATAAGCAGCCATTGCATTGGATAGATCTTCGTTAGAAGTTCCATCTGTTACCGCCACATCATCAATTTGCTCGCCTGAAACAGATTTTTTACCAAAGTAAGATTCTTTAATAGTTTCTACTTTAGATTTATAATCTTTTTCGTTTGAGTATTCAATCTCTTCTGAAAGTTTGTTAAACTTTTCTTTTTGTGTGTCTGCTAAATCACCAGCAACCTCTTGTTTAATTGCTTGTTTATTTAACTCACCACTTGTTTTTTTAAGTTCAACATTCTTTTCAATTTCTTCATTGACTTGTTTTTCTAACTCTTCAATTTTGTTTGCTTGGTCTTCAAGCACATCATATTTTTCGTCAGGCACGTCAATGTAATGGTCTTCAAATAATTTTTTAAGACCACTTATAAAGTCTTCAGCGATTTCACCTTTGATACCTTTTTCTAAAGCTATCTGGTTTTCTTTCATCCACTCTTCTACTACGTAGTTTAGATAAGAGTCGACCTTTTCAACCATTTGTTCTTTTGTCGCTGATGTGTCTTCTTCTAATTTAGTATTGTATTCTGCTTCCATTTTTTGAGCGATTTCATCCACTTTGGATTTAATAGCGCCTTCAAAAATTGTTGCAGCTTTTTGTTTGAATTCGTCTGAAAGATCAGATTCGCCAGAAACGAGAGCTTCAACGTGTTCTTTTACGTCAATCTCTTCTTTAGAATAAGTAATTTTAGACTCTTTCTTATCATCTTCTTTGTCTTTCTTAGCGTCAATTGCTTTCTTTAAAGCTGGTGGTAATTCACCTTCTTTAACTTCTTTAGCTTTGACTTCATCATCTTTCTTTTCGTCTTCTTTTACTTCGTCTTTTTTGACTTCTTTATCTTTATCGGAATCGGTTCCTTCAACCTTCATTGCTTGACCTGGATGAGATACCTTTGTCACACCTGATTGTGTATCAGGACGTGAGTTCGTGTCCGGTGTTCCACCTTTGTCAGCCGTTGCACTAATTTGGTCTGAAACCTTTTTAGATTTTTTAGTTGCGTCTGGATTGCTGTCAGTTGGTTTTACAACCGCTGGACCTAAATCCTCATATGGTGCTTTTCCAGCAATATGAGAAGGTTCAGCCGCTACAGCATTCTTTTTAGGAGCATCCGCCATAGGATTTTTAGCATTCGCTTCTAAAACATTTCTAGCTTCTGCTTCTAACGCCTCTATTTTATTTTCTGTATCGGCCATTGAGAATTACTCCTTAAATTAATTAATTTACTAGTTTTTGTCTTTTCTCTAGTTCTATTTATAAAATCACAGTTTTTTAAGAAAGTTTTTAAATACTTCTGCTTTCTTTTCTGCTAACGCAATACGTGTGGACTGTTCAATAAATGACTTCCACTCTTCAATATTACGCTCTTTAACAACTCCATTGTCCCATACCCACTCTTTGCCTTCCATAATGCCTTCTACGAAAGCATCCGGAGCGCTTGGGTCTGCAACAATATCAGCAGCGGTTGCCAAGTAGAAGTCGTCTCCTACATAGTTTGCGCCACCTCTTTTTGATAATGACCCCATACCTCTTGAAGATACTCCTAATTGAGCGCCTTCATCAATAAGATTTTTTACTATCTTACCGTATGGAGTGTCCATTACTTTTGCCTCACCAATAAAATTCTTACCATCTGGATATAAAGATTTAATCATATGACTAACTCTTTCCAAATTTACAGTTGGTCCGTCAGGATGTCCTAACTCACCAAATGCACGATTTCTATTGATAAATTCTTTGTTATAACGTGAGACTTCTTTCTCTAAAATATCGTGAGAATAAACTCTTCCATTTCTGTTTTTTATATCAGATTGTAAGAAAATTCCACGAATCTTATAGTCTTTATTGCCATTGCCTTTATCTTCAATGACATATTCTGCGTCTCTAATTTCTTCTGTTATTAACTTCATTTTCTCTCTCTTACTATTTATAAGAATTCTTATCTAAATTCAACAATAATTGTATAGTTATCGCCTTTGGTAAAGTTCTTGGTATTCAACATAACATCACCTGTCGGTGTAGTTGCGTTGTTTAATATTTCATTACCATTGTCTCGCAAGTTCCAAAAACCATTACCTCCCAATACTAAAGCAGTTGATTGAGTTGCACCGTCCCATACTAACTCTACTGCTGAATGTGGGTTAACCGTATTAACAGAGTACCATATCTTTGAAACCTTTTTAGTACCATCTTCGGTCATAAAAGTTGTTTCAGAAGCGTCTATCTTTTTAACATTAGACTCACCTGTACCATCTGATATATTAGTCATCTTCACAACAAACTTTACGCCTGCTGTATCTGCTACCGTTTGTATTGATACTATATCTGCCATCTATTATTGTCCGTCAAAATAAGTTTTTGACAACTCTCCTCTTTCTACTGAATCAGTTTTTGTTCTACATCTAGCATAGGTTTCTACCGTATCACTAGTGCCAGGATAAGTATAAGTTCTTACACCACCTGAATAAGTTCCAGGAGCGTCTGCATATGTATTGGATGCTGTGGCACCATTTTCATATTGCCAAACACTATTTGATCCTGGTACATCTACCCAAGCCATTAGATACTATCCATTATAGCTTTAACAAAGTCAGCATTTGCTTTCTTTGTTTTATCACAAATTGTTCCTGCTGTACTGACCGTTTCATTACATAGTTCTTTTGAAACTTCAATACACCATTTTTTTATTGCGTCTATCATTATTCTTCCTTTTTGTGTTTGCCTAAAATCTCTACAATTTCCCAAGAGCCGTCTTGATAATGATGGACTTTTGCGTCAACTAGGTCACACATAAATGCTAAACTTTCTCCGTCTATTTTATATGTAATACCATTTATTTCAACACTATCTGTTTCTTCTGATTTATTTCTCCACTTTTTCTCTACTTCTCTTTTAGTCTTTAAGCAATCGGACATTGAGTTAGCACCTTTATGGTCAATCAATGAACCGTCTGCAAATACACATACAGCAAATACTACTTCTGGTGGATGTTTATGTTCATTGGCATCCAAAGGACATTGTTCGTGTCCATCTTTTCCACAACCTGTACAATCTGCTTCTGCTCTTTGTGAGTTTAAGAAAACTCCAAATACTATAGCAATTAAAAATATGGCACCTAAAATTTTTAATAACCATCTAGTGTCACCGTTTTTAAATCCTATAGCGTCTATTAATTTTTTAAACATAGTTCTTCCTTATCTGATTGGTGGTACATACATTACGCCACCATCCTTCCATAAAGCATTCAATCCTCTTTCTAAAGCAAGTGGAGTATTTGGTCCCACATTTCTTTCAAAAGATTCTCCATAATTACCAACTTGTTTGATAATATTATAACCAAATTTCATTCCAAGTCCTAACATAGGACCAATATAACCTTCAACACCTAATATTCTTTTAACTTCTTTATTTTTTGAAGTCAACATTAAATCTACATTATACATTGTAATACCTGCCTCTTCAGCATTTATCATAATGAAATGTGTCCATCTTATTACATCTTCCCACTCTTGGTCGCCTTGTCTTACAAGTGGACCTAATGGTTCTTTTGATATAATTTCTGGTAATACCAACCATTTACTTGGGTCTTCTGCACCTGCTCTAGCACTTGCTAAACCAGAAGCGTCTGTTGTGAATACATCACAATCACCAGCAAATAGTTTTGCCTTTGCGTCTTTATTACCTTCAACATATACTGGTTGATATGCCATATTTTGTTCTGCAAAGTAATCGTTTAAATTTAATTCAGATGTTGTTTCTTTTGTAATACATACAAAGGCACCATCTAATTCTGTTGCACTCTTAATATCTAAATCAGTTGGTATTAAAAATCCTTGACCGTCATAGTAATTAACACCTGCAAATTCAAACATTAAATTAACATCACGACTAATTGTCCACGTTGTGTTTCTTGCAAGTACATCAATATTGCCAGACGCCAATGTTGGAAATCTTTGACTAGCATTTAGTCCTACAAATTCTACTTTACTTGAGTCACCAAATATACCAGCTGCAACTGCCTTACAGAAATCTACATCTAAACCACTCCAATTTCCTGCGTCATCTTGAGCAGAAAATCCTGGTAGACCAGCATTAACTCCACATATAACATAACCTCTCTCTTTTACAGCTTGAAGTAATCCTACTTCTTGTTCCACTTTAATACTCTTTGTTGTTCCACAACCTACTAAAAATAATGTAAGTAATAAACTCATTAATATTTTTTTCATATCATTAATCCTGCGTTAATACCTTAATCTTCTTTTCTTTTTTCTTTTCTGTTAAAGACTTCGCTGTACCACCTAGTTTTAAACTACCAGATTGGTCAGGCATTTTGTTTTTAATACTAACAATGTTGCCATCTTTATCTATTTCTGCCATTGACGGTCCACAAATAACTCTACGACCATCTTTTAATTTTTCTATTTTTCTTTTATCTTTAAGACAATCCATAAGTCCATCATACTTAACAAATTCGCTTGAAGTATTGGTCACAATAAACATTGTGATGATGGTTACTAAAGTTGTTGCGTCCATATCTTATTCTCCTGAAACTCCGTTTTTGACACTTCTAATTTTGTCCTTTAATTTTTCAACGTCAGCCAAAACCTTCTCCATATCCTTCTGCAATCTCTCAATATTAACGGCATTGTTCATCATATTTTGTAAATCTTTCTGGATTTGTTCCACCTGTCCGCTCAAAAATTCAATTAGCATAAATTGCTCGGAATCCGCCGGCGGAGAACCTAAATCACCCCTTGGCCATTTGATTCTAAATTCGTTGTTCTTCTCTATATCAGCACCTAGAGCTTCTTCTGATTGTGTTAAATCTTTTTCTAATAGTGTTGTATTAGTTTCCAATTTATTAAGTCGCTCAATCACACCGAAATATGCCCACACTCCCATAGCTACTGCTCCGACAATAGCAATTAGGTTTTTCATTGGCATACTTACTGCCGTTTGGTCTGATATATCTAATCTCTTTGTCATATATTATTCGTTTCTCTCTCTATATAATCATACACCTCTTGACTATCTACATTATATTTATTACTTAAATCTGTAATTTTACCTTCAAAATCTGATACAAAAGTATCCATTTTATAATCAGATTTAGTCAAATCACCTATAACATCTTTCAGTTTAGGTGATAACTCATTGTATGCTGTAGTATCTAATAGTTTTTTACTATCAAATATACCACTAATTTTCTGTGTCACTTGGCGCCTCTACTGGTGCAGCTTCTGGAGCTACATCCGGTGTTGGAGCCGGAGCGTCTGGTTGAGCAAACGTTCCTGCGCCTGCTTGACCTTCTTGACTTGCTGGTTCAGCAGGTTGTTCAGCTGGTGTAGGTTCAAATTTAATTTGATTACCATCTGCATCCATTATTTGATCTGTTCTAGCTGACGGATTAGTTACCGCCGGTTTAGCGTCGCTTTGTGGTTGCACAAAATTATCTGGATTGAAAATTTTACTTGCAACATCTTTTCTTTGATTGTCTAAAGCGTCACCAACCTTTGATCGTAAAGCGTCCTTAAATGCTTCTCCAGCACCTATGTTATCTTGAGCCGCTAATGCGTCAACAAACTTTTTTACTTCTTCTGACATTATTTTTCTCCTTTAGAGATTTGTTCCATTGTATCCACCTGTGTTTGAGGTGAAGATATAATACCATCATCAATCTCTTTTTTAATTTGTTTATCTATTTCTTCTATTTCTCTTTGTGATTGCTTAAGTATATTTTTTCTTACATATTTTGTACTATAAAACTTACCAATATAATCTCTTACTTCATTAGCAAGTAATAGTCTTTCTTTCAGCATTTCTGCATTTTTTAATTCTGCAAAATGTCCATCTTGTAAGAAGTCATACTTTACTCTTTGATTTATTAATGCCCAATCTGATTCAGCAATAACACCTTTTAAAACTAATTGTGTTTTTAATAAGTCATTAAATAATTCTGTAAATTTCTTACGCAATCTTTGTACAAATTTTGTAAATTTAAGTTCGTCTCTGGTAATTTCAGTACTTCTACCTAAATTAAATCCAGTTGACGCCTCTAATCTACTTGAAGGCACATTTAAACTTCTATAAAGTTTTGCTCTAAAGTATTCTATATCAGCAACTTCACCTAGGTTTGCACCACCTGGTAATGTTGATATGTCTGTACCTCTTCCGCCTTCTCTACTTGGTAACCAAAAGTCTTCAAGCATTGACATATAATTTCTATCGTCTCTAATCTCTCCAGTTTGTGCGTCATAAACAAGTTTGTTTCTATATCTTGCCATAACATCACGGAGATATTGTTCTGCTTTTACTTTTGGAAGATTACCAACATCAATCTTAAATACTCTTCTTTCAGGCGCTCTTACTATCCTGTAGATAACAGCAGCGTCTTCTATCATTCGTAATTGATTGACTGGTTTAATTGCCTTATGTAAATAAGACAACACCATATTTCTATTTTGGTCTATTAGACCGGAAGGACAAAATGATATTGCGTCTGTAGCAATTTTTATCCCGCCAGATGTGGTACTAACTATACCTTTTTCATTGTAAATATAATACTCTTCAAACTCATCAATGATTGATAATCCATAAGGTGTAGGACCGTCTGGTCTTTTTTTTCTGACTTCACGAATCTTTTTAATTTTTCGTGGGTCAATATATCTTAATTCTGTAATCCCTTTTCTTGTTGCTTCGGGGTCAATAACTTTATGATAAAAAATTCTGCCATCAACATACCAACGTCTGTATATGTCGTGACCTTTTGTGTTAAAATTTAAAAGATTTAATATTTCTCTAAACTCATCTTCTATTTTTCTTCTAACATCATTACCAAAAGGTATATCATCTAATACAACCTTAACTGCGTCCTTATCCGTTTCATTAGCGATAACGGATTCGTTGACAATATCTTCTATTGCCATATCGCATTCGGGGTGTATTGAGATTTCCCTATATCTTCTAATAAGATCCTGTTCAGTTTTAGCCGTACCTTCCATATCAAGGTACTGACCAAAATAACCTCCAGCGGCGATGGTTGCTGTACCATCATCCGCTTGAGGCGTTGTAAATGATTGTTTCGGATCTTGTTTCGGTTTAACCCGAGTTATAGAAAATCCAAATAATTCAGCCATAATTAACTTCCTTTTTTTACTTATTCCTATTTAGTTTGGAATTAAGTAGTCGTATTCGTTTCAAAATATTGGAACGAAAGTGTTACGTCAAACTCTTCAATTGCCGTTTTTTCTTCGTAATCTAACGCAATAGCAGCTATACTTGTTGGAAAAGCTCCTCTTAACGTATAAGATTTTAAAGTCGCACCGTTTCTGTCCAATTGGTCAACAAAAGCGTCTACCTGATAATCAGCAGGATTTGTTAATCCTTCGTTATCAGACATATTGTTGATACCATTTGACCATCTTTCAAATGCGTTTCGTAATTTAAAGTTTGAATCGTTATAAACACCGATTGTCCAATCAGCGATTGTTCTATCTCCAGCTATTTTTATTGCTCTTCCTCTAAAAGGAACATTAAAACTAGGTACTTCCATACCTGGTAATGAAGCAGACTTACATAAAAATGCTAACTCTTCTATTTCTCCACCAACTTGTGCAAATCCAGGGAAAGGCATTACTACCTTAAACTGATTCGCTCTAGCGCCACCGCCTGCAAGTTTAGCTTTGAAGTCATTAATGTTTGCCATTTTTGATTTCTCCTATTCTATCCTTAGCCTGCGACCTCTTCAAAGCTTACACCTGTTCGTGTAGCAATGAATTGTAATGTGATGAAATTAATTGCTCTTGCTGGTTTAACAAATATTTCAGCAATGAATTCGTTTCTATCAATTACTTCGCCTGTGTTGTTAGTTTCGTCACATACTACCATAAAGTCGGTTAGACCTCGTCTTCCTTGTATCTCTCGTAAGAATGGTTCAACGATATTTCTAAATTGTGCTCTAGTAAATTCATCATTGAATTCAAACAATTGATATTTGGAAGCAGTAGCTATTGCTTTTTCTAGTACTATAAACAAACGTCTTACATTTATTCTATCAAAAGCACTTGGAGCCGATAGACCAGTTTTGTCACCGAACAATAATGTTCCTTGACCTGGGAAAGTACAAACAGGATTTACTCTTGCTCTGTACAAATCGTCTCTTTGAGTTTTGTTAGGGTTGTAAGATAGTTTAACTGATCCTCTGATAATACCTCTGTTATATCCAGCAGGTGACCACCAAGAGTCTGCAATTAAGTCAGTTCTAGCAGCTAGTCCAGCAACGTCTCCGTTTAATGGTACAAATCTATAAACATCATTATATCTATCGTACATATATTTGTATCCTGAATCGAATACTACATATGAAGATGATCTAATAGTGTTAAAGAAATCTAATACATTTGTTGTTTGAGTTATTGCACTAGAAACACCAACCGTATCACTTCTCTCTGGAGAAGCAAATACTATTGCGTCTTTTCTATTTTCGGCTACTGTTATTAAGTTATCAATATGTGTAGCAGAACCTTTACCTGCAATTATTAACCCAACATCCACCGTGTCAGAGTCTTCAAACTTTTCATATGCTGTTTTGTAGTCGCCTACATCAGCAGCTGAACCGTCTGCGCCACTAACAAGTGATGTACTAGTAGGTGTATCTACAGCTGTGAAACTTGTTCCACTACCTGCATTACCCCAGTTTGTACCGCTTGAGTTGTGATCCATCCAATATATGTAATTAGATTTTGTAAAAATTACATTTGGATAGTAATTATTATCTCCTTGTGGTGATAATGCGTCTGAAGCTTTTGAAACTTTTTCATAAACTTCTAATACTCCGCCTTTACTACCACTTATATCGCCGTCTTCGTCAACTACCACGATATGCATTTCATCTCCTGAACCACCTTTTGCTTGAACATTAGGTGATGTTCCTGGAGCTCCTGCAACTGAATCGTAATACGCCCAACGTCTTCGGATATTTTGTCCGTCCGTTACCGCCGTATGTGTTCCTGCAGAATCAGAAGCACCATAATAACCTGGTTCTTCTTTTCTTACTATGCTTAAATCGTTTGTAGCTTTAGAGACAACTCTATATTCATAACCGCCTGATTCACCAAAATTTACTATATCACCGACAGAGATTGATGAAGCGTCTGTAGCAGTAATACTTGTATCGCCTACTGCTGTTGAGCTGTCATTAACTGTAGTCACCGCTGTGTTTTCATAAGCAGTTGCTGTAGCGCAAATAGAAACAGATAAACTATTTCCCCACGCACCAGCAGATCTAGCTGCCCATTGTCCAACGGAACCTTGTCCTGTGCTATAATTAATGGTATAATCTTCGGCGTTTTTTATTACTAACGGACTGCCTGATTCAGCAGCGTTAGCTAGTCCAGAATTTGTCACTCGTACAACTCTTAAAGCATTTGAGTACTGCATAAAGTTAGCCGCACTAAACCAATCTTCAAAATTGGTGTTGTCCGGTTTACCGAATACAGTCACTAAATCCTGCTCACTTGAAATTGTTATAACTTCATCTACTGGTCCTTTACGGAATTCTCCTGCAAAAGCGCCTGTTGATGTAGATACAGCAGGAATTATTCTTGTTAAATCCTTTTCCTGTACGAGAACACCTGGTGATACTTGAAATGCCATAAGGTTTTCTCCTCTTAATTAGCTAATTATTAATTTTATATTTTCAAAAGTCGTATTATTCATACGCCCATAGTCAAATTTCATCTTACCATTATTTATAATATAGCGTTTTCTCAATGTCCTTTGCGTGTAACCGGATGCCATACCGTACCATATTCATCAATTGTTGGCTTCTCTTCTTCCTTAACTATACCATCATCTACAAAGCCGAACGGTGCCATATCTTGCTCAATTAGGTTGGCTTGCTCTTCATATAATTGTTGTCTAGCATTAGTATTAGTCATTTCTTTAAAGAACGTCTGGTTGGATAACCAACCAAATACTACTAAACACATCATAAGGTCATCATTACAACCCTCCTCAGCCATCCAGGAGTTACCACGCCTTGCAAAGGTAGACATTTCTTCTACTATACCAAAATCTGTAATAACCAACTTATCAGATTCAATCAATGTTTTTATGTTTGAACAACCTATTTTCTTAATCTGTTTTGTCATTCTAACACCCATTGAGGAACCTCTAGCACTATACCCTACACCTAATACCTGGCCTGCTCGTCCTCTTTGTGTAGTCATAAGAATATTATCATACTCAATTTCATAATGTAGTGCTTCAGCAATTTGTTGACCTAAATCATTTACTTCTGTTAAAATGTGTGCGTGATTATAACCCTTACAAGCCTTCTCTATGATATGAGGAAAGGTTATAGGTTTAATTTGATTGTTTTTATATTTTGCAACTACCTTATAAGGCATTTTAGTTGCGTCAAAAATAATAAAAGCAGAATAATCTTTTTCAACTCCTCTAGCAACATCAACTGTACATACATAAGTTTTTCCTTTTATAGGTCTTTCATATATGTCTAAACCACCAGATGATTCAAGTGGTGTTTGATATGCTATTGCTTTAATTTTTACTGGTGAAATTAAAGTATCTACTGAACCTAAAAATTCACATTCAAACTCCTGCTGGAATTGTGCCTGTGATGTATTTCGTATAGTCTCTTCTTTCCATTTATCGTCTCTTCCAGGAACTTCTGACCAATGTACATCAATAGGAATATAATCATTCTTTTTATTTTGTGCGTCTGTCCATAATTTATAGTACATATTCATTCCGTGTGGAGTAGAAACAATAATCATTTTTGTAGTTGAACCAGCAGATATGGTAGGAAAAACCGAACCAAAAAATTGTTCAGCAATGTTAGCAGGTACGAAAGCAAACTCATCAAGGAAAATTATATTATATGAACCACCTCTTATAGCAGATGATGATGTTGCAGCCGCCACAATAGTTGATTTATTTTCTAACTCAATACTACCTTTGTTCCAATTTAAAACACCTTGTTGTAACCAAGGTGGTAAGTTTTCATAAGCAAGTTGTAATCTTCCTAATATATCTCTAGCAGTTGATGATTTATTGGCAAGAATAGCCACATTAGAATTAGGATTAAATATTGCATAATGCAATAGATAAGAAATAATAGTAGTTGATTTACCTGATTGTCTAGGTAGTTTTGCTATTGTAAATCTATTATTATGAATAGTACCAACTATATCTTTTTGAAAATCATATAATTTAAAAGGTATAAGACCTTCATCCAAAGATACAATCTTCATATATTTTTCAATAAAATATAATGGGTCTTTTTCACATCTTTGAAACTCTTGTATGTTTTCTTTTGTGAACTGTTGATCTACACCAGCTTTTTTTAAATTTGGATTCCCTAAATATGCTTCTTTCATATTACTATTTATCTTTTAACTATAATTCCTTCTATGTGAGTGTAACCTAATGCTATAGCAGCCTCTACTCTTTGACTACCTTTCCATACACTATATTTCTTTTCAATATAAGGTTGGTCGCCTACACCCATTCTTGGTGTTCTACTTACTTCGTGTTTCAAAACTTCAATAGGTTGTTTTAAACCTTCTCCATTTAATAATGATTGTAAAGGTTTTCTTTTAATGTGTACCAACTCACTTATTGGAAAGGTCTGTATTTCTTTTTTTCTCTCTTGCGATTTTAAAATCTTCATCTAATTTATGTTCATCTTTTCTATGACTTGTCATACGCTTCTCTATAAATGAATCATTATTTTCTCTATCTTTAACTCTATGTAATGGCCATCTATCTCTATCAACTTTTACACCTCTAACAAAAGTAGTCATTGTTAATCTTGGTTCGCCATTAGGTATATAATAATTATTTAATCTATGCCAATGTCTACCATCATAACCTATAAAACGGTTATAAAGATTTTGCACTCTTATGGTTTCAGTCCATCTTTCGTGAAATTTTTTAAACTCTTCTCTATAATCTTCTGGAGAAACTTCTTCCGTATGAAGCTCATCTTCCCTAACACCTGCTTCAATTCCTTCCAACTGTCTTGCTTTAGTTGATTTATTTTGTTTATCTTCAAATTGTTTAACTTGTTCAAAAGCTTCTGGAGTATAACCACCTCTAACAGCTTTATCTCCTGAAACAGGTTCATATAAAGAACCATCAGAGTTATAATATTTCCAAGGATAATATCCCCACCTACGACCAAATTTTAAAAAACTTTTTTCGTGTTCTTTTTTAATTTTATAAATGGATGTTCCTGAATTTAAATCTGGTTCCTTATTTAAATAAACTACAGACGCAAAATCAATATTATTATCTTGATGTAACCAACCTTGATTCATTAAATCTGTTGGGTCACCAGTTGATGGTATTTCGTGAAAATAAATATTGGAATATTTCCAAGTAATATTTTGTCTTGCTAAATCAAAGAAACAAGATAGTTGTTTTAAAACTAAACTTAATGCTAATTGCTGGTCTATTTCGTGTATAGGAGGTGTTCTTATACCAGGCCATTTGGCTTGTCTGGACGGTCCTCTTGGAAGACTTAATGCATAATCTCTAATAGTATCTGGATCATCAAAAAAATTATCTACTACAACAGGAAAAAATTTGTAATCTTCTTCTTCACCTTTAGGTGCTTCCCAACTTGCACCACCTTGGCTATCCATTTCAGGAACTTTTTTAGCTACCTGTCCAAAATCAGGTACATTATTCTTTAGGTTTTGGTCCTTTTCCATTCTTATCACCTTTCAACATCTTTTGTAGTTCAGTTGTAGAACCTACGAATAAAGCATTTTTAATTGTAGCATTAGCTGTCTTTGGAACGTCTTTTAAATCTTTTAATTTCTTTTGTAAATCTTGCAATTTGTCAACCGTCTCACCAACATTTTTAATTAATATACCTGCCACTTCGTAAGCACGTGGGTGTTGTCCTTCTTGAGCAATTTCTAAAATACCATCAATAGCTTTTTGACCACGGTCTATTAAACTATAGTAATTTTCTCTACTATAATCGTGGTCAGAATCTATTTGTGTATCTTTTTCTACTCTTGCGACAACAGGAGCTTCTTCTTTTTTTTCTGGTAGGTTTTGTACACCTAATATTTCAGTCATCTTATCTTCTAATTTACCCATACTATTATATATCCTTTTTATTCACCCTTTTGGGAGAACGTAATGGTAGTAGTGAAACCAAAATCATCATCAGCGTTTGCTGACAATGGATCAGGTTCTATTACTATTCTTTCCTCATAAGCCGCCGGTGCCAAATCACTTGATATATCTGTTTGTGTTTTTTTAATTACACCTTGTTGAGACATTGGTCCATATAGATAAGTTTTAGCAGTAAAATTTAATGTATAAACTACTGCTCTTCGTGTCTCAAAATTGCCTGAATAACTATCTTCGTATTGAACCGTATTTAAAATGATTGGTACGTCTCTCTTTAAACCTAATTTTGGTATCATATTAATTGTTACCGTATAGTCAGGTTGAAAGTAAGGTAAAATTTGTTCCACAATTTGCAAACCATTTTCAGCTGTAGATGTAAATGAATACAAACTATAATTTATATTATAAGGAACTGGTGTATAATTCCACTCTAAAGTTTCACTATCTTTTACTTGTTTAAATTTTTGAAGTTTATTAATTTTTCTGGTAGGGTCATATGATATGCCTGATATTTCAAACCCCATTCTAGGCAATACAATTGCCATTTCTCTTTTAGTTATATCTGGTTGTTGTTCTAACCTTACTAAAAATTTTTCTTTAGGTGCATATGCCAAAGGCACACGCATTCTTTTAGTAATAGCACCAGTACTTGACTTGGTTACCACATCTACATTGTTAAAAATTTGACCAAAGGCAACTGTTAGTCTTCTTAAGCCTTCGTTATAAAAATATGTTCCAAACATTAATTAAGGTCTCCAAATGGGTTGCTTTCTGTAAAATCTAATATATCATCTTCAACAGTTTCAGTATCAAATCCACCAGCAGTATCTAAATCTAAATTGTCCGCATAAGGAGATTGTTTCTGTATGATTTCACCTTCTACAAAGTCCTCATTTGTAAAGAAATTAGGTTGACCTGTTGGATCGTCTTGTTCTAAAAGTAATGTACCAGCTGAACCTGTACCTGTTTCTAAAGTAAATCTGTAAATTAATTCATTAAGAGATAATCTATCTTCAGCTGCGTCTATTGTATCAACACCAGTATCCAATTGCTCACTTGCATATTCCCATTTAGTCACTCTTAATTTATAAACTGGTAAATTTCCTAATTGGAAGAATGGTTCCATATCTTCAACAAATAAAATTTCAAAAAAGGAACCCATTAAAGGCATATAAACTATATCACCTTCTCTTGGTCTTTGTTCTGTTATTACATTGTTGGCATTACCAACGTGATAATCCCAAGTTCTTTTTGCAACACAAAACGTTGTATCGTCTCTAATTTCTAATCCAAATTTACTGATTAATTCTTGTTCGCCAGCAAAACCTTCGGTAGTTTGCATATACATTTCAACCATATATGAGTGGTCAAAACGTGAAGATACATCTTCACCTAAAACTAGGTCTCTATTGACTAGTGTACGTGGTAAGTAATAACAATCGTGTCCGTAGATTTTTAAACTCTCTACAATAATATCTTCGTAGAGTCTTTTTTCAGCTGCGTTACCAATGCCTTTACCACCTTGAAAGTAATGATTAACTGGCATTTTTTATCCTATCAAAAAGTCTGGATTAACTTCGTATGTTGATCTTATTTTTGTTTCTAAATGGTCTAAATCGTGTTTTGCTTCTTCAAATATTTGCTTACCATTTAATGAAACTCCACCTATCATTGTGATACCATCAAATTTGGATAAGTTTTGTCCCCATTGTTTTTTAAATAAAGCGGTTACATATCTTTTTAAAAATATGTCATTGTAAATATCTGTATATGTTTCTGGATTTAATGCTCTATAACATTCTAAAACCAAATACTCATCAACAAACAAATCATTTTTCCAATCCATATCTATATACAATTTATTTTCGTGTTCATTAAATCTTAATGGTTTTTCACCAACTAATATATGGTCTAGGAAATCCAAATGTCTTAAAACTATATCATAGTTGATAACAGAAGTAGATGAAAAATCATAAAGGTCGTTTAATCTTAATTGATATCTAACATCAAATAAATTCATATTTGATTTATTAGAAAAAGGAAATATATTGGTAACAGATATAATAGATGGAGGCATAATTAAATAACCATTGCCTTCTTGCCAAGTAGTTGAAACTGCACCTTGCGTTGCTACTTCGGTAGGTTCGGAACCTGTGATTCTATCTTTTTCTGCTTGAGTATATTTGTATTTAAGATAAGCTCTAGTTATACCACCATAGTGATATTGACCAAAATACTGCAATGCTTCGTCAATTCTATCTTCTAATTGATCGTCATCAACATTGATTTCTATTACAGGTTTACCTAAAGCCCTTAATGCGTACTGTTTTAAATTCTCTCTTGTAGCTGGAGTAGCCATATATTAATCCCTTTGGGTATATTTATAAGATATCTCAATTTATCTTTGGCCAAAGATTGTTCTCATTAAAGATTTTAACATCTTCCTCTGGTAATCCTAGCGATAACATTACTCTTGGAGTATGTGGATTTTGTGCCTGGTGTTCACAATAATAATTCTGTGCCTCAATTACAGCCTCTGGTTTTGCTGTGTTATCCCAATCTCTTATTTTATCCAGATATGAATATAAATTACTTACTGCTAATTCACATATTTGATTTAACTCTTTAAACTCTCTTATATTTGCAGCTGCTATCATACCTCTACTAAAAATTTTAGTCGCCCATTCAGGTAACTCTCTTCTCTTTGATGGTTTAAACCACTTGGTCTCTTCTACAAAGTACTCTGTTAATGGGTGGTCTTTCTGTAATAAAGGACTAAAATCGTGGAAACAACCTGTAATCTTATTCTCTCCTGCAATAACATCAAATCCATAAATCGGGCCACCATTTGTTGTATTTGGAAATAAGCATATATGTGCCATCCATAGACGCTTAGTATCTCTAGCGTCCACTACATCTACGTGAGCTCGTCTAACATACTTGTTTTTAAAAGTACGATTCGTCCAACCCTCTTTGTTAAATCTTTCCATACCAGGTTCATTGTACTCGGTCATATCCCTTTCCAACACCTCTAGCATATCTTTTTCTAATCTAATTAGTCGTTCCCAAATCATTCATTTCCTTAAATAGTTTTGTAGCAGCGTCAAAACAATAATTAGCCTCTGCTAATATGTTGACCTGATATAGGTTTAAATAGTTATTAATAACTTCTCTAACTATTCTTTTATATTCTTTTACTTGATTATGTTTAAACTTATAATACCTATTAGGTCCTGGTGTCTTTCTCATAATCATTTGACCACCAGATAAATCTCCTAAATGTCTAACATAGATATGAGCATATAATTTTTCTGCGTCATCTTGTATAGATTCAATATGTTTAATATACTCTTTTGTACTTTCAGTTATAACAGGTGGTTCTTCACCTTTCCATAATGTTTTATAATCATAATGTAATGATTCTGCTCTCTGTAATCCTGGTGTTTGATTGAATAAAGAATTATGCATACCATATTTCTCTAAAGTAGAATAACATTGTAGTTGATTATAAAGAAAGGTAGCATATAATTGTTCATCAATATTACCTGACATTAATGTCTTTACAAATTCTTGTCTTTCAGCATTTCTATGCTTTTCGTAAGTTAAATCTTTTATATCATACTTCATCTAATTTTTTCCTAAATTTATCTTTCCATACAGTATTTCTTGCACTTAATTCCTTACTATCACCTCTTCCCATTAATCCAATTTGATTACTAGCGTGGTCACCTAATGCTTTATTATAACTCTTTGTAAGTTTTGCTTTGTCTTCTTCACTTTTAGGTTGACCATTTTCAAATTGTGGCACATCATTAATATTAACTGTATGTAATAACATATCAAAGGCTAGACTAATTCTATCCTCATCCGTTTCATTTCTCTCCACCATATGTCTCATATGGGAAGGCACAACAACTAAACGACCAGGTTTAGGAGTTACCACATATTTTAAACTGTTGTGAGCATTGTATTCAAAATTATCTCTATTTGACCAGTAAAATCTTTTCATTTCTTGTCTTAAATCTGGAGTTTCTATCTCTAAATCACCTGCGTCATCTGTAGCTTTAACATAATAGACAGCAGAAAAGTCAGAGTGTACGTGTTGATGTGGAGTATTATAATGACCTTTACCACTAATATTAAACCATAATTCTCCAACACTTAAACTATAAGATGATTTTAAATTATATTTTTGAATATACTTATCAATCTCTGGCATAACTAATCGTAAAAATTTTTCACAAACTACTGGTGGTTGACCCATATCAATTAACTTACTTTGAAATCCACCTCTATTAGTCAACATTCTTCCTTGAGAATTCTTTTTAAGTTTATAAGCATAGTCTTCTAATTGCTTATTAAGTCCGTTATCATCAAAATCCACCTGTTGCATTATTGTGGAAAATATTGGTATAATTTCTGATTTCATTTAACCGGTATATCCCTTTCTTCAAGTTCAATTGATCTTGCTACATTTTCTTTATCAAATGAGTACCAACCTGTTGTAATATATTTATCTTGCGTTTTAGATACTATTCCTTGGTGAGTGTGAGTATAATCTGTAGGCCAAAATACTGTTAAACCTTTTTCTGGTTTAATCTTTACATCTTGGTTAGGCCAATATGTTTCTCCTCCATCGGTGACATCATTTAAATAAGTCATAAAAGCTAAAACTCTAAATGTATGACTATATCCGTCTCTCTCACAATGCTCAATAAAATAACCACCACCTGGTTTATAATGCTGTATATTAAATGGAGTTAAAAGAGACCAAGGACCGAAATTGTGTGCTGGTTGTGGATATTTTAATAACCAAGGTACTAATACTTTTTTTAATTGCCCACAATAATCCATAATTGGTAGTACTGTATCAAACTCTGGTGGTGTAATCTGTAAATCAGTTGAATCCTTTTTATCTTTCATTACTTTACCAACACCTAATTTACCAACATATTTCTTATCAGAGCTTTTAAAGTAAGAAATTAAATTATCACATACTCTAGGGTCAATATAATAACCATCTATAAAAAGATTCTTTTTATTTATTTCGTGATGTTTAATGGCTTTCAATTCACTTTCAGATATTATATTTTTCCACCAATCCTTAAAATCAAATTTCTGCGTTGTTTCACTCATTTAGATTCCGATTCCGAGTACCAATTATCTTTTATAAAATCATAAGTACTTTTACATTTCTTTGCTGTCAGTTCCCAATTTCTTACCTTTGCTTCTATTCTATCAACAGTCGCCTGATATCTATCTTTATTGGTTCTAATCGTTCCTATACCAGTTGTAATTCTTTCTTTAGTCCAACCCCAAGGATTAAAATTCATACCTGTTGCAATGCAATTCATACCTTCATATAAATCCCAACGACCATCTGCCCACATCTGATTAAATTTTGATTTCCAAAAATTTGTACCGTGTCCTTCAGGAAAAGGATCAATAGCAGCCCAATCTTTAGAAGCTATATCTCTCCAATATGGTGTATCGTCTCTAGCACTCATAGCATAATGCATAATTACAAATCTGGAAAATATATCAAATATTTTACCACATTGATAATTAATACTTGACCTATCCAAACTATTAATATCAGGTAATCTTGATTCACATTGTTCAAAAAAGAAATTTAAATATTCGTGTACAGAATATAATCCATTACTCTCTAATGGTTCTATAAATCCTGCTGATAGTCCTATTGCAAGTACATTTTTAACCCATACTCTTTCGTGTCTACCAACACGCATATGTATTTTTTTGTATTCATAATTTTCGGTGTCTGTATAACCTCTTGATTTTAAGTGTTCTTTAAATTCTTTTAATGCGTCTTCATCACTAACATACTTGTCTGAAAAAACATAACCTGTTCCCCACCTAGACCATAAAGGTATTTCCCATACCCAACCATTACCTAATGCAAAACAATTTGTATAAGCACAAAGTTCTTTTTTCTTATCTTTATAAGGTATTCGTGTCGCCCAAGCTTTATTGTTCGGCAACAAAGGAGACATATCAATAAAAGGTTCTTTTAATGCTTTACCTAATAGTAATGATTTAAAACCTGTACAGTCAATAAATAAATCTGCCTCAATTTTTGAACCATCATCTAAAAGTAAATGATCAATTCCTCCACTTTCATCTAAAGGAGTTTCTTTAACTTCTTTTAATATATGTTTTACTCCATTAGGAATACATACATTGTTCTTTAACCATTGACCAAATTTAGTTGCGTCAAAGTGTACTGCTTTATCACTATGATATTTAAAATTAGGGAAAGTATCTGTTAAGGTATTGTGTTTAACCAATGCCATTTGAGAATAATAACAATGTGCAAAATCACTAACGTGAGTATCAGGATATAATAACTTTTTAAAGAACCAATCATTATTTAAATTAGGGCAACCAGAAGTTTCTAATCCTCCAAAAGGATAATGAAAACCTCCATCACCTTTCTTATAAAAATTTTCAAATCTTATACTTAATTTAATTGTTCCATCTGTATCTTTTAAAAAGGGTAAATGATTTAAATGATTTAATTCCAACCAATGACTTATTCCACCAATAGTACTTTCACCAACACCTATAGTTGGATGATTAGGACTTTCCACCAAAGTTATACTTACATCCTTTTTATGTCTTAATTCATTTGAAAAATGGGTTGCTGTCATCCATCCAGCAGAACCTCCACCAACAATCACCACTTTTTTAATCTTATTATATATCTTCATCTTTTTTATCCCACCTTAAATTAATATTTAATACTATCCGTCTATCAGTATCAGTTTGTGTTTCAGCCCAATGTTTTAATTTTCCATCAAAAAATATAATTCTATTCTCAACAGATTCGCATACTGTAATATCACCATCTTTTTCAACATATGTAGGACCATTACAGTTATCAAAAAAAAGTACACCAGTTATCCAATTAAAAGGTTTTCTTTTACCAGCAGCTGCGTCTTCAAAAGATTTAGGTTTATCTGCCATATCACTAAATCTAAATTCGGGAGATAAGTCATCATAAAAATCTGTATGTTTATATAATTCATACTTTTCTCCACGATTTGGATAACAATTAAGTTTAATTTTTAATATAAATTCTCTTGGATCACCTACGACAGGAAGACCATAGTCTTTTATAACATCACCAATAAATTCAAAACCTCTCCAAGCTTCACTTTGTTCTACTCTATTTGTTGATTGAGCATATGCAACGTGAGTCCACATAAAGGTACCTCTTTTAATACCTTCATCTTCTGCTTCTTTTAATGATTTTTGTAAATCTGGACCAGTTGTTGGATCGTCTATGTTATAGTCTCTTTCCGTCCAGTACCAAGGAAAGTTGTGACCTTTTATTTGTGTGCTGATTCTTTTGTATGTTGATTCGGGTAAAAAATTATCAACGATTTTGACAAACCCATTACTATATTCGTTATCGTACATATCCATAATATTATATATCCATTCCTTATGAGTATGGATTTAACAAAACTGTAATGTTAGATTAAATTAAATGGCGTCCCAAGCTTTGGTGCTGTTGTTCCATTGATACCAGTTAGAAGTAGTCATTTCACCTTCTTTTTGAGCCTGCCATTTTTGTAAATCTTCTTTCCAAGTAAATTTTCCATAACCATCTACGATAGTGTACATTTCAGGAGCAACCCAAATACCAGTATTTGTATCAATTGACCAACTAGCGTGACCACCTATATTTGCTCTTGGTTCTGTAAATATTTTATTTGCTGGGTCCCAAGTATCGCCTACACCTGGATTATTTTTACAAATAGTTGGTTGTACATTTGGTACATAATCATTACTATCTCCAAAAAGTGCTCTACAATTAGTTGTAGTTGCAGCTATTTCAAAAACACCACTTGCATTTTGGCATAAGTGTTTCTTAATAGAAACAGTTGTGATTACTTTTTTATTGCTATCTAATTTTGCTACTTCCATTATACTTCGTCCCTACATCTATATCTTATTACGCAAATACCGTCACCACCTTTACCACCAGAGCAGTGTTGTCCAGTAGTACCCATAGTACCGCCTCCGCCACCGCCTCGGTGTTCCTGACCTGGTCCACCTGGTGTATCTCCACCTGATTCATCTCCACCACAACCCTCGCAAGTGTGATGGTGTCCTGTTCCGCCTCCGCCTCCAGCGTACCAAACATTTATTCCTGTTATATCGTTTCTTTTTCCTCTACCGCCGTGTCCTGGTGAGTGATCTCCGTGGATGTTTGTGCCAAAGTGAGAAGCTCCACCGCCACCTGAACCTGTGTGATTTTGGTGATTTCCACCTCGGTGTCCATCTCCATTTCCTGTATTAGGTCCGTGACTAGATGAGTGACCACCGCCACCTCCTGAACCGCCGGCTTGGCCAGTATGTGAGCCAGAAGCTCCACCGCCACCGCCTTCGGAATTCATTCCGTCAAACTCTGAATTTGAACCTTTGTTACCGTGGTTGTTACCTTGGTCTCTTTGAGCACCACCTGTACCAATCGTAATTGTATAATCTTGTACGGTTACAGCATAGTCTATTGCATTGTTAGCACGGTATCCACCAGCACCGCCACCACCACCGTAGTGAGTACCACCGGAACCTCCGCCACCAACGAGTAAATATTCTACATAAGTACCGTATGTTGCGTCTGAACCTAAAGAGTGAACTCTAAATGTTCCTGATTCTGTAAATCTGTGTACCATATCATCGCCGTCCATATAGATATCGTGTGCGTCACTAGTAGCGATCAAATATTTTTTAGAACCAACATTTTTAGAAGATTGTCCTCTTCCTAATTTGTTACCTGCAAGTCCTGTATTATCTTCAGCAGTCCAATTTATAAATCTCCAAGAAGGATTTTGTGTACCTGAATCTGCGTCATACAATAATTCAAAAGTTAATCCTTTTGATGTACATACAAAGTCATCTGTATTTTGTTCAATTCTTTTTCCATTAGCTGCTAATGTACAATGATTTGTATGGAATGTTCTTCCGTAGTCAATAATTTTTATTAAGTCACCTGAAGAAGGAGAAGCTGGTAATGTTACCGTGATAGCACTTGATGATGTATCAACCAAATATCCTTGTGATGAGTCTGCTGTGAAATCTGCTGTTTTAGAAGCATTGAAACCCATACCTACAGCGTCTGTACCTCTTGCCATTAATTGCCAAGAAGCGTGAACCGAACCACCAGTTGCTGGTGGATTTCCAGTTGAATCTACTTTACAAATATATGTTGATAAGACACCTGAATCGGTATGTTGTACAATGTCATCAACTTCATAAGCAGTTGAATTGTTATATACTCCCTTATTGGTTAATCTTAATTTTCCTAAATCTAGTGTTGCCATATTTCTTTACCTTATTCTAATTCCCATACTTCGGTATCTTTGTTCCACTTATAAACTTTGTCCATAATATCTTGTCTTGTATCGTCTGATTTTAATGCTGTCCATTTTTGAGCTGCTTCGTCCCAAACAATATGCCCCATAGGTTTCATTTTATCTTCTAAAGACTCATCAAATATATTTTGTGGACAAATCCATTCACCTGTAGTAGTATTTAGTGTCCAACTATCATAAGGAACTACTGGATCATATGGTGCATTTATACCATCTGGTGAGTGTGGTCTGTCTTTATAAAAAATTTTATTTACTGAATCCCAATTTTCTCCAGTACTAGCTACTGTAGTCATACTTTCTTTATTCCATACATATGTTCCTGCACCAAATGTTTTAACACACCAATTAACTACAGAATTATCTGTAGCGCCACCTGTTGCTGGGTCAATACAATTATCTTTATTAACATTTATCACTTGCTTGACTTTATCTGATTCTATTATTGCTACTTTTAGTTTTGTTGCCATTATTAATCCTTACACTTATACCTAATTACTACAATACCGTCTCCGCCTTTTCCAGCATATTTGTGACCGCCGTTTGGACCTTCTTGACCGCCACCGCCACCGCCGGTACCGTCTTCACCCCAGCCGCCACAGCCGTCTCCGCCACCACCGATACCACCTGTACCGTGAGAAGTGTGATTGTGCCCATTGGCACCGCCACCACCAGCGTAGTGTTGTTGAATTCCTGTTATATCGTTTTGTGTTCCTCTACCACCGTGTCCTGCTTGGTGATTTCCATATTGGTCAGCGCCTTCTCTACTAGCGCCACCGCCACCACCGCCTGTGTGTGATTGGTGATTTCCACCTCTATGGCCTGTTCCATTTCCTGTTGCATTACCGTGACCAGATGAGTGAGCTCCTCCACCGCCAGATCCACCGGATCCTCCTGTGTGCGAACCACCGCCACCTGCTCCACCACCTTCTGAATTCATTCCGTCAAAAGTAGTATCTGAACCTTTAGAACCTCTATTAGTACCGCCGTGCTCAGCACCTCCAGCCCCAACTGCAATTGCATATGCTTGAGGAGTTACCACATAGTCATAAGCATTGTTAGCTCTATAACCTCCAGCACCAGCGCCTGAACCGTGGTGAGCTCCGCCTGCGCCACCGCCACCAACACATAAGTATTCTATTTTATTTCCGAAAGTTCCATCTGTACCTACACTATGAACTGTCCAAGTACCTGAACTTAAAAATTTGTGTACGCAATAATCTCCATCTAAATAAACTTCTTCAGCATCCGAAGTAGTAATCATATATTTTTTACTACCTTGACCTTTTGCTTTTGATTTCCATCTATCACCTTGCATATCGTCTGTATAAGAAACGATTAACCAACCTCTAGTTGTTTCATAAGATAAAAGAACGTCTGTTCCTTTACACCAAAAGTTCCAATCTTCTGCTATACCTTCAATATTACTTCCATTTCTTAATAAAGAAACCATATTTAAGTGGAAACTTTTAGTTGTATCCACTATTCTAATTTCATCTCCTTCACTCGGACTTGCCGGTAAAGTTATTGCTATTCCACCACCAGATGTATCTACGTGATATCCGTTAGCTGAACTAGCTGTAAAGTCAGCAGTTTGAACTGCATTCCAAGCCATACCAACAGCGTCTGTTCCTTTTGCAAGGAAAGCCCAACTTGCGTGTTCTACTCCTGCACTTGATGGATTATTTCCTGTTGAAGCTGCTTTACAGATATAAGAAGATACTACACCGCTATCGGTAAATTGAACAATGTCATCAGCTGCATAAGCTGTAGCAGCGTCATATGTACCTCTGTTAGTTAATTTTATTTTTCCTAAATCTATTTGTATTGCCATTTATTTTTCCTCTATTCTGCTCCTGGACCAACCCAAGCTTCGCCTGTGTCTGACCAAGTTCCAGCTACTTCATCATAAATCCAATCATTATTATTTGTTGCCGGTTTATTAGCGTGGAATTTTCTTGTTGCTTCCTTCCATTTAAATCCGTTATAACCTGCTGTTGAGTGTACTTGCTCGTCAAATGCATAAGGTGGTCTCCATTCTAATTTTGCAACATCAAAAGTCCAACTTGAAAATGGTTGATCATTAAAATAATAATCACCTGCTTCATCATAGTTAGCACCTATCCAAGGTTCATTCTTTGTAGTTGTCAATTTGGGTACATAAACTCCTGCACCAAATTTTTGACAAGCTGCATTGCAACTATCTTTAGTTACCAAACCAGTCGCATTGTCTACCATTTTTGACTTGTTTAGAACTAATACATTAAGGACTTTGTTCCTTGCGTCATTTAGTTTAGATACCATCATTGTCTATTAAGCTCCTGCACTCTTATATCTTATTACACATATACCTGAACCGCCTCGTCCACCGTAGTTGTGACCACCGTTTGGTGAATCCTGACCGCCACCACCTGAGCCGTAGCCGTCTCTAGCGTCTCCGCCATTTCCTACTCCTGCGTTCCAAGAACCTCCAGCAGCACAAGAAGTATGGTTATAACCAGTACCTCCTCCGCCAGCAGCATACCATTCAGGTATACCTGAAATATCGTTTTCTATTCCTCTACCACCGTGTCCAGCATTGTGTGAACCGTAGTGATCGCCACCTCTTTCACCGGCACCACCGCCACCACCTGCTGTGTGTGATGAGTGATTTCCGCCTCTATGACCTGTGCCATTACCTGTAGCACTTCCGTGTGTATGTGAGTGACCAGCACCTCCGCCTGAACCGCCATCTTGACCTCGGCCTCCAGCAGAACCACCACCACCGCCACCTTCGGAATTCATACCATCAAAAGTAGAATCTGAACCTTTGTGTCCGTGATTGTTTCCATTATCTTTTTTACCTGCACCAGCACCTACAACAATTGCATATGCTTGAGCAGTTACCGAATAGTCATATGCT